>Ga0208717_1000277_pt1 | contig 18841 bp, 18 predicted proteins | sample NGESurF53shallow_FD_184489 | JGI IMG/M metagenome (GOLD analysis project Ga0208717, IMG submission 184489) | Arctic peat soil microbial communities from Barrow, Alaska - NGEE Surface sample F53-3 shallow (SPAdes) | ecosystem: Environmental > Terrestrial > Soil > Wetlands > Peat ... | reverse complement strand
CTTCGGACCTCGGTGCCTCGAAGTCGATGTTCTGGGCGGCCATCTGGCGTGACGCCCGACACAACGCCGATGGTCTAGGAAGCGTTCGCGACGATCTGCGAGGGATGGGCGGAACCGAGGCGCTCGTGGCCGACCTGCCGCTGCTTCGGCTCCAAGACATCCTGGCGTGGTCGCGCTCTTCCTGAGCCGTCGCGAACGCGTGATTGCATCGAGGAAGACCCTGTGCTGTCGAACGGCCGGATCGAGGCGATGCCCAAAGCTCAGCTCACCCGTCACGTCGGCGACGGCAGCTCACGGCTCCTCGGACGTCGGTGCTGCGTCATCGAGCCCGAAAGCAGCCGCGAACCGATCGAGGGTGAACCGGTTCCGTAGCTTGCAGGCGCTGTTTTGGTTGGCGAACATGCCCTTCGTCCACTCCGCGCCATCGCGGGCTCGGGTTTGTTGCCAGCTCACGGGTACGACGTATTCGGCGGCGTCTTCTCCGTCAGGCAACGGTGGATGTTGGTAGTTCCCCTTGAGTGTCATGTCGGCGAGGGCCCGTTCGGTACCGTCGACCGTGACCTTGACCTGCTCGAAGGGCTCCGCTGGGCCGGTCACGGTACCGACACCGACGTAGCCTGTCTTCGGGATGCACGTGAACACACGCGCCCCAACCGGCAGCCGCTTCAGGGTCTTGGAGAACCACTCACCGCCCCCGGCGGAAATGAACCCGTACTCCCTGGCGTCATCCCAGTTCCGCCCGTCGGGGAACTCCCCGAAGCTCACGTACCAGTCCTGCTCGTTCCAAGCTTCCTTGCTGCCGCTGGTGCGGGTAGCACCGGCGTTGGGTACTCGGCCTTCATCGAGGAGCCACGTGCGGGCCAGGTATGCCCGGCCGTCGTCGTTGAAGTAGCGAAAGAAGACGACGTTGATGGGCACGTTCATGCCAGCGAGGTACTCGATGATGCGCTCGGTCGCCGGGTCGATGTCGCTGGCAACGACTGTCAAACGGTGTTCGGTGTTCATCTCGTCGGGTGGGTTACCGCCGAAGGTGTCGCTCCACGCCTGTTCAAGTGCGTGGCCAGGCTTGTAAATCCCATAGAGGTCTCGAACTTTCGAGTCACTAAGGCGTTGTACCCAGGAGCCGTAGTCCAGCAGTTGGGCGACGACCTCACGCGGTGTTCGATCGCGCTTAAGTTCCAGGATGTGCAGCGCGCCCTCGTCGTCGACTGCGAGCAGGTCTATGAACTTTCCGTAGTCGGTCGGCACTTGCCGACCGATCAACAGCAGCGGTGTACCGAGGATCGTCGGGTCGGTCTCGATCATCGCCTCAAGCTGAGACTCCAGCGGCACGCCACTGGGTATCACCTTGACCGGCTTGGTTCCGTCCACTCTCCACAAGCCGACTTCTAGTGGCATGTGCACTCCTTCGGTCGTGACCGAGTCTGGCAGATGCAAAGGACGCCGAATCGTGTGCCTAGCACGCGGATTTCTTGATCGGCAGGTGTTGCTGGGCCGTCAAGACGGACCAGTGCTCAAGTCCCGCCGCCGCACCGCATCAGAGCCTGGCAAGCCCGTCGACCCCTACACGACACGGGCCCTACGCACGACAGCTTTCGCCTTCTTCCGTAGCGACTTCGGCGCGTTCGGAGCGAGATCTGCTATCCAGTCCCATCTCGTTTGGATGGCGATTCTTCCCGCAACAATCTCCTCCGGGCGATCCTCCGGGACTAAGACTAGGGACTCGATGTCGCGACAAAGTGAGCCGTATTGACGTGCGGCTGTCTTGTGGGCCGCAGCCTTGGACCCGTAATCACCCACCGTGAGTAACACCGAAGCCAGCGCACTAACGACCGCAAGGGTCAGTGCCGCATAACGCGCCCGGCCGTGAGTTAGGTCAAACCCTCCCGCCACAACGCCGAGCGCAATAAGTGACCCGATCGACAACATGGCACACAGCTGGTTCAGCCGATCAAATCGACGTTCGGCCCAGGCATGGGTGTCGATGTTCACACGACACCGGTATTCCCACTCTCGGAAAAACAGTCGAGCTTCGGAGTCCTTGTCCATGACGGCGATAGTAGGAGGAGCGGGCGCGGCGCGCCACGGCCACATGTCGCGCAGCAGCAGCGCGTAAGCATCCCGAAAGGTAGTTCGGCAAGGCAGCAGCGCCGAACGCACCCGCCGCGAGCCGAAGCCTCTGCTAGCCCTGCCCGATTGAGCGCGTTACGACGGACGTCGCGACGCCGACAACGACGTCTCTCGCGATGCCGCTCAGTGCATCGACGGCGGCGTGCAGACGGCTCTTCTGCCTCGGATCGGATTCGGCCAGCTCGGCGGCGCGAAGTCCGGCGACGAGCTGCTCCACGAGCGACTCACCCGAGGGCCACTGCCCGACAGCTTGCCGGGCCGCCGCGCGGATCCCGGTCACGAACCACGGGCTCGGGTCGCCGCCCGTCATCATCCGTTGGACTTCGATGTAGGGGCCGCTCAGCGACTCGGTCGCCCGCAACACGTCCATGATGTCGATGCCAGTGATCTCAGCGACGTCGCCGAGTGTGGGGCCGATCTCGATCGGCTCGCGATCGCGCCACTCGACGATCGCACCCAGCACCGGTAGATCGCGGCTTGCCCACGTGTCGTCCATGGCACCGATCGTGGCAGGCGTTGCCGACAGAACCCCTCAGCGACGCACCGGCTTGTCACGTGCGCTAGCACCTGGCAGAGCGTGATGATGCACCCATGAGCAGCGGCATTGAGATCTCGGCAGCGATCATGTTCGCTGGCTCGTCACTGATGGGACTCGTCGGCACAAACGCGCAAGCTCGGCTGGCAAAGAGCCGCCTGCTCAGCGATCCGAATCCGCTCGTGGTGTCAGCCGGGCTGTTGTGGTGGCCGAGCCGGTGGCTCATGCCGCCTCGACTACGACGGCGGCGTCTGGCTGTCGAACGTGAGCTTAGACAGGACGCCGAGTCGTGGCGTCGATACGAGCTGCTCTGCAAAGAACTGTTCGCTTGGAATGCACTTGAGTCAGCGGTGGTGGTGGCGCTGTTCGCATCGCTTGCCGCACTCGTCGCGGTGCTCTGATCGCTATCGAGTGCGGCTCGCCATCGCGCAGCGAGGGTAGTGGGCCGCAGGAAACTCGAGGTCAAAAAGAGATCGCTCGAACCATTCCGGATGACGATCGGTTTCGCAGATGTTGCGCGACTTGACGTCCGTGGTGGCGATCAGCGTCACGAGGCGATTCTTGTCAAGTAGAACCGTCGTCGAGCGATCGTCCTGCGCAAGCACATAGCCGACAAGCGTCTTGCCGCCGACATTGATCTGTTCGGCAGGCAGCCAAGGATGAAGATTTAGCAACATCAGCGTGATCACGAGCACTGAACCCAACGTACGTACGAAGTCATCATCAATTAGTGCCCGCCGAAACACGCGATCGATGCGGCTTCCTTTGCCCTTGGAAACAACGTAGATCAAGGCCAGCACCACGAAAATGAGCACAACAATCTGAGTGAGGAAAAGCGCGACAACGAGCAGGCCATTGCGTAGGCCCTCGATGCCCAGTCCACGCATTGAGAAGGCACCGCTCAGGTAGAGCAGGAGGATCACAGCGGGCAGCGCCATGCCGGATACGGACTGGATGAGGCTCCCGACCGCCACTTGCGTCGGTCCGATCGTGCGAAGCACGGCAACCGCCGTGACGGGGTTCCCATAGCTGACCGTCACCAGTCGCACGATGACAAACGCGAAGAGCCAAAGTGACGCGATGATCGTCGTCTGCAGGCGCACTTTCGTCGGCACGACCGCAGACGGCCCGGCAGGAGGGGCGGGCGTGGTCGCGTCAACAGAGTCGGGCCGCGCGGACGCTCTGTCCGGCTCGTCGGCGGCATCGGAGGTCATGTCCGGGGATCATAAGACCCAGGGGAGTCCGTAGCCCGCCACCGTGCACGCACCCGCGCCGTCATCGTGCGCGACCGTGCGCGCCACTCCTCGTCGCTGATCGGCACCAGCTCGTCGACCCAACCGGGCTCCGGTGGTCGGCCTCGCTGGCAGATCAGACAGAACCAGATCGCTCGATCGGCACCGATGGGGCGTCGCGTTTGATCCTCCGCAGGTGCACCGCAGTACGGGCACGGCGGGATCGTCCCGCCATGAATCCACAGGGTCGGCATCGTGCACTCCCAATCCCGACCCACGCCCACGCCCACGATGCCAGCCGACCAGGGCGACACGCTAGAGCGGTGTACGCCTTGCAGGCGTGCCACTACTGTCTGCCTCAGCGCACGGCGATCGCGTCGTCGACACCGGGAAGGTGATGCTCGGATGAAGTTCAAGAACTTCACACTCGGTCCGACAGGCCCGAGTGCGACGTGGGAAATCGGCCCTGACGAGGCCGAGGTCGCGAGGCGCGTGATCCTCTTTCTCGAAAATCGACGCGTGCTGTTCGGTGAGCGTCATATGGAGGACGAGATGCACTGCGTCACGTCGGCCATAGAGATACGGAACTACCTGACGACGGAGATGGCCTCAACGCGCAAAGGCGGTTTTCTAGAGTGCAGCTTGCGAGCGATGCGACTCGGATGCGAACGGTTCGTGGACGCCGCTGGGCCGAACGCCCAGAACTTCGTCGGGTCGGCCTACCCGCAGACGGCGTTCTGGCTCGCGTTGGGAGAGTTGCGGGCATTGGTCGGCCAGCAGCTCGGCATGTTGTCGTCGACCTATGACATCGAGATTGAGCACGCGCTAGCGCAGATCGTTCCCGTCGAACCTGAACGTTCGGGGCCGCGCAGGCACCGACGTAACTAGGGCCGCGCCACTCCGATCCTGACCCCGCTGCCGACGGTGCCAGCCCAGCGCGGCGACACGTCTAAGGGGTGCACCCCTCGCGGGGTGTGGCGCTTGCCGCGCGGACGAGCGGTCGCCGCGCGCCCACGTCGCTGGGTATGGTTCGATGGCCGAGTGACCGAGCAAGCGACCCCAGAGGTCCAAGCGGCGGCAGTCGAATACGCTCGCCGTCGAGCACTCATCGGGAGCGCGTTCAGCCCTGCGACGCCGCTGACGAACAAGGATCTATTCGCGGGGCGGTTGGACCAACTCCAGCGCCTTCTGGACGTCTTCAATAGTTCTGGTCGGCACGCGATCATGTACGGCGAGCGCGGCGTCGGCAAGACATCACTAGCGCGGTTAATGCACGCGATCCTTTCCACGCCCAGCCTTTCTCTCTACTACACGTGCAGCAGCGCCGAGGACTACGGTTCGATTTGGCGAGGGGTGCTGGGTGAAGCGAGGCTCACGACCCAACGTCCGCGTCCAGGCTTCCGCGACGACATTGCCACCACCGTCGTGTCTGCAGTCGAACTGCTTGAAGCGGCCAACGGCTCGATATCACCAAACGATGTGAGGCACGTCCTGGCGACTCTGTCTCAGAACCAACCTGTCGTCGTCTTTATCGATGAGTTCGACAGGCTCACGAGTCGACGGCCAAAGACATTGTTCGCGGACACGATCAAGCTGCTGTCGGACAACGCGATGCCTGTCACGATCGTGTTGGTCGGCGTCGGCGACACTGTCGACGACGTGATCGCCGAACACGCCTCCATCAGTCGGAACCTCGTGCAGATACCGATGCCCCGAATGCAGGATTCTGAGATCCAGCAGATCATCGAGAAGGGCATGGACGCGGCCGAACTCGGGGTCGATGAGTCCTTCAAAGCCAACGTCGTTCAACTGGCGCAGGGCCTTCCCCACTACGCGCACCTGATCAGCCAGCACGCGGCCTTCGTCACACTCGAAAGTAGTCGCTACGACGTCATCGCAGGAGATTTCCCTGCTGCGATAGCCCGCGCATTGAATGATGTCTCCGAGACGATTCGGGATCAGTACTACAAGTGCACGGTCAGCAATCGCGCGACCATCTATCGCGAGGTTTTGCTGGCGTGTGCGTTGGCGACAAAGGATGAGATCGGCACGTTCGGCGCACCCGACGTCCGTGAGAAACTACGTGAGATTACGGGCCAGAACTACGACCTGCCCGCGTTTGCGACCCACCTGCGAGACTTCTCGGGTGATGGGGATCGCGGTGGAATCCTGAAACGCCGCGAGGGCGCGCACCCCCGTTACAAGTTTGTTGACCCGTTGCTGCCCCCGTACGTCGTGATGCGTGGCCAGGCAGACGGTCTCCTGTAGAACAATCTCGACGACGAGAAGCGAGCGCCAGTGGCGCTCAAGATCGTGCGACTGGCCCACTGTCGCCATGCGGTGCCGACAGTCGTGCACGCAGATCGGTGACGACGGTCAGCGCACGTGCAGCATCACTGTTGTCAGCGGGGATGCGTTCGAGTTCGGGCCGCACGCGCCGACGAGCAGGTTCGCTCACGAGCAGGCAGCCGGACGCGGCGATCAGGGGGCTGTGCCGACATTCGACTGCAGGCAGGCGGATCCTTCCGAACTACATCCTTGGTGGCGTGCTGGATCCGCGCTTGTCGGTGACGATTTGCCTGAGATGATGACACCATGATCGCCAAGGAGCCCTCGGGCAAGACGGATATCTACGACATCGCGGACCGGCTCTGGGAGACGGCTGACGAACTTCGCGCCAACTCCCACCTCAAGGCTGGTGACTACTCCGTACCGGTCCTTGGCCTGATCTTCCTGAAGTTCGCCGACAGCCGGTTCGCGAAAGCCGAGGCCGAGCTGGCTGGCAGCAGCACCGGGCGTCGGCAGATCGGCAAGGCGAACTACCAGGCGAAAGGTGTTCTGTTCCTTCCACCGGAGTCGAGGTTCGCGAACCTGCTAGTGATGAAGGAGGGAGACAACCTCGGCAAGGCGATCAACGACGCGATGGCGGCCATCGAGGACGAGAATCCCAGCTTGAAGGGTGTGCTTCCCAGGAGCTACCAGGCGCTGAGCAACTCGACGCTGGTGAGTCTTCTGCGTTCGGTGAACGCGATCCTCGGCGACATCGATGGGGACGCGTTCGGCAAGGTGTACGAATACTTCCTCGGGAAGTTCGCCCTCGCGGAAGGGTCGAAGGGCGGCGAGTATTTCACGCCTTCACCGATTGTGCGGCTGATCGTCGAGATCATCGAGCCCTTCAACGGCAAGATCCTCGACCCAGCGTGCGGATCGGGCGGCATGTTTGTTCAGAGCGCACGGTTCGTTGACGAGCACCGCAACGGCAAGGTGGGACGGCTCTCGATCTACGGCCAGGAACGAGTCGAAGAGACTGTTCGCCTGTGCAAGATGAACCTCGCCGTGCACGGCCTCGAAGGTCAGATCAGCCAGTCGAACACCTACTACGAAGACCCGTTTAAGTCCGCAGGCAAGTTCGACTACGTGATGGCAAATCCACCGTTCAACGTCAACAAGATCGACAAGCCGAAGCTCGAAGGTGACAAGCGGTTCCCCTTCGGCGTACCAAAGGCCGACAACGGCAACTACGTGTGGATTCAAGCCTTCTATTCGGCACTCAGCGACAGGGGCCGGGCAGGATTTGTCATGGCGAACTCCGCTGGCGACGCAGGAGGAACCGAGCTGGCGATCCGAAAGAAGCTGATCGCCGAAAAGGCCGTGGACGTCATCGTCGCCGTCGGGCCAAACTTCTTCTACACCGTGACCCTGCCGGTGACGCTCTGGTTCTTTGACCGAGGCAAGCGCGCGACGGCCCGTGAGGACACGGTGCTGTTCATCGACGCCCGTACAGTCTTCCACCAGATTGACCGGGCACACCGGGACTGGACGCCTGATCAGATTGGGTTCCTCGCGAACATAGCCCGGTTGTACCGAGGCGAGAAGGTCGAGACCGCCGACGGGTCAGCGGACCTAGTGGCGGCCTCCTTTCCGGATGAGGTTTACGTCGACGTGCCCGGCCTGTGCGCCGCTGCAACGTTGGAGCAGATCGAGAAGCAGGGATGGAGCCTTAACCCTGGAAGGTATGTCGGCATTTCAGGTATCGAGGCTGACGGCGTTGACTTTCGGGCTCGGCTGGCGCAGCTACACGCTGAACTGGAATCCCTGAATAGCGAGGCGGCTGTCCTTCAGGGGGAGATCGCCACCAACGTGGCGAAGTTACTGCTGTGAGTAGGTACCCCCTCACGCAACTTGAGGCACTGAAGGCACCGGGTCGTTACTCGATGGTCGGCGGACCGTTCGGCTCCAAGCTAGTCAGCCGTGACTACGTGGATCAAGGTGTTCCGGTCATACGGGGTGGGAATCTTCCGAAAGACTGCCGCTTTTCTTTCGACGACCTAGTTTTCGTGACCGAAGACAAGGTTGCGTCAGACTTGTTAGGCAACCTTGCCTTCCCAGGTGACATCGTTGTAACGCAGCGGGGGACCTTGGGGCAGGTTGGCCTGATCCCCAGTTCGAGCCCGTACGCAAAGCTCGTGGTGTCCCAGAGTCAGATGAAGCTGACGGTCGATCCCGCAAAGGCTGATCCCGTATTCGTGTACTACGCGCTGAAGTCGCCCGTTGGTCAGCATGAGATTCATAGCCGCGCCATCACCGCTGGTGTTCCACACATCAATCTCTCTTCGTTCCAACAGATACTGCTGCCATGTCCGCCCCTATCAACGCAGCGCAAGATCGCCGCGATTCTCTCCGCCTACGACGATCTCATCGAGAACAACGACCGTCGCGTCAAACTGCTGGAAGAGTCGGCAACCCGGCTCTATCGCGAGTGGTTTGTCGACTTCCGATATCCCGGACACGAAAACGTCCGCTTGGTGGACTCCGGTCTCGGCCCAATCCCCGAAGGGTGGAAGGTCCGTCAACTTCAGGACGTCGCGCAGGCCGATCGTGGCCTTTCATGGGACCGCACGCAGGAGGTCGAATCGGGCGGACTCGCGATCATCACCATCCCGAACGTTCAAGCGCGTCTTCAGCTCGGAGAAATGACGCATCTGACAGCCGTCGGATCCGCCGACGCCGATAAGTACTCTCTGAAGGGCGGCGACACGGTACTCGTTGGGTCTAACGGCAACCCAGAGCGCGTCGGTCACGCCGTGTGGATTCCTGAGGGCATGGAGACTCTTTTCGCTTCATTCCTGATGCGAGTGCGGTCTGATCCGTCACAACTCGGATCTGCGGTGCTCCACATGCAACTCAAGGACCCCAGGTTGACCGATGCGTGGCGCTCGTCGGCGATCGGATCGACCAGTCTTCGCAACATCCGATTAACCACCCTGAGGACCAGTTCAGTTCTGGTTCCAAGCGTGAGGGTGCTTTCTCGAACTGAGCCCATCCTGCGCAACTTGCTGTCCGTTCGAGATTCGTGGGACAGAGCATCATCGATACTGCGCGTCACCCGCGACCTACTCCTTCCGCGTCTGGTCTCCGGTCAAATTGATGTGGCCGACCTCGACATCTCGATGCCCGAGGCAGCGGCGTGACGCCGCCCTCCGGTCCATACACCGAGGATCAGCTAGTCGAACAACCTGCGATCGAGTTATTCGAGGAACTCGGCTGGGCAGCCGTCAACGCCTATCACGAGACTCTCGGACCGGATGGAACGCTCGGTCGCGACAACAAGTCGGAGGTCTTCCTCCGTCGCCGACTGAGGGAAGCGATCGCTCGCCTGAATCCCGACGCGCCGAGCGATGCAGTTGAGCAAGCCGTCACCGAGATCACGCGGTCTCGCACCAGTATGCATTTCGCCCGCGCGAACCAGCAGGTGTACATGTTGCTGCGCGACCGGGTCGAGGTGTCTGTCCGTCAGCCGGACGGTACGACTCTGCCGGAGAGGCTCACCGTCATCGATTGGGAGAACCCCGAGAACAACGACTTTCTTCTCGTCTCCCAACTGTGGGTGCACTCGGACTTTTACCAGCGGCGCTGCGATCTGGTCGGGTTCGTTAACGGCATCCCTCTGGTATTCGTCGAGCTGAAGGCGTCGCACCGCAACCTGAAGCACGCCTACGACGACAACCTGCGCGACTACCGTGACACGATCCCGCAACTCTTCGCCCCTAACGGGTTCATCGTGCTGTCCAACGGTGCTGAGTCAAAAGTCGGGACGATCACATCGGGCTGGGAGTTCTTCTCGGAGTGGAAGAAGATCAACTCTGAGGGCGAAGAGGGATCGGTGTCGTTGGAGACGGTCATCCGAGGCATGTGCACGAAGGATCGCCTGCTCGACATCATCGAAAACTTCGTCGTCTTCCAGGATCTCCCGGGCGGGTTCATCAAACTGCTCGCCCGCAATCACCAGTATCTCGGGGTCAACAATGCGATGGCCCGTATGGAGGAGTTGCGCGGCGCTCCGCCAGAGGAGCGGGGAAAGCTCGGCGTGTTCTGGCACACGCAGGGCTCCGGGAAGACGATCTCGATGTTGTTCTTCTCACAGAAGGTGCTGCGGAAGGTGCCAGGTAACTGGTCGTTCGTGATTGTCACGGACCGCGACGACTTGGATGAGCAGGCGTATAAGGAGTTCGTCTACGCCGGGGTGATCACCGAGAAGCACATGCGGGCGACGGGTTCATCGAATCTGCGTCAGCTACTCGGTGAGGACCACCGCTACGTGTTTACACTCATCCAGAAGTTCCGCACCGAGCAAGGTGAGACGCACCCGGTTGTTTCCGACCGCTCCGATGTCATCGTCATCACCGACGAGGCTCACCGCACGCAGTACGACACGTTGGCGCTGAACATGCGCAACGCGTTGCCGAACGCTGGCTTTCTTGGGTTCACTGGCACGCCCCTCATAGCCGGGGAAGAGCGCACGCGCGAAGTGTTCGGAGACTACGTTTCCGTGTACAACTTTGCGGCGTCGGCGGCCGACCATGCGACGGTGCCGCTGTATTTCGAAAACCGGATCCCACAAATCGAGATCGCGAACCCGACCTTCGGCGACGACCTGGTGGCGATCGTCGAGGAGGCCGACCTCGACGACGATCAGGAACGACAGCTCGCTCGCAAGCTGGGGCAGCAGTACGAGCTGATCACCCGTGACGACCGTCTGGACGCCGTCGCCAAGGACATCGTCGATCACTTCCTCGGTCGTGGATTTGCGGGCAAGGCACTCGTCGTCTCCATTGACAAAGTGACTGCCGTGCGCACCTACGACAAAGTCCAGCACTTTTGGGCGGCGAGGCTGACAAGGGACGAAGTTGCCCTGCACGCTGGCGGGCTCACGGACGAACAGGCTGATCTGCTCCTTCGGGAGATTAGCTTCATGCGGAGCACCGACATGGCGGTGGTGATCTCCCAGTCTCAGAACGAGATCGCGGACATGACCGCGCGTGGGCTCGACATCAAACCGCACCGCAAGCGGATGGTCGAGGAGCGGCTCGAAGACAAGTTCAAGAACGCGCAAGACCCACTTCGCATCGCGTTCGTTTGCTCCATGTGGACAACCGGGTTCGATGTTCCGTCCTTGTCGACTGTGTATCTAGACAAACCCCTGCGGAATCACACGTTGATGCAGACGATCACTCGCGCGAACCGGGTGTTCCCCGAGAAGAACAACGGGTTAATCGTGGCCTACGTCGACGTGTTCAGCAACCTTCAGAAGGCGCTCGCTATGTACGCCGTGGGGAGCAAGCCGGGTGATGTCCCTGTCGAGGAGAAGGGTGCGCTTGTCGACGCGGTGCGCGTAGCGGTCGATGACCTACGGGCTTTCTGCACCGACCGCGACGTTGATCTCGACGCACTGGGCAGCCTGCGGGCCTTTGAGCTGGTCGCCGCCGGGAGACGAGCGGTCGAGATGCTGATGGTTGACGACGATGAGAAGATCGCTTTCCTGTCGCGCGCCGCACTCGTGGACCGCCTCTACAAGGCGATCCTTCCCGACACGCGATCGAACGAGTTCAGCCGCGTGCGGGCCGTCATCAAGTTCCTCGCCGACGGCATCCGCTCATATACCGAACGCGCCGACGTGTCCTGGGTTCTCGGTCGAGTTGAGGTGCTGCTGGACGAATCCGTCGCCGCCCACGAGTACCTCATCCCCGAGAGCGAGGCCGAGGCACTTTTCGACCTCGGCGCTGTCGACTGGGAAGGACTACAAGAAGCCTTCAAAGAAGGCCGCCCACGCACAGCGGCTCAGCGCCTTCGATCGCTCCTTGCGGCCCGCATCACCGCACTGGTGCGTCTGAATCCCGCGCGCGTCGACCTGGTGGAACGCTTCGAGAAGCTGGTCGCCGACTACAACGCAGGGAGCCTGAACACAGAAGCATTCTTCCAGGAACTGTTGCAGTTCGGTAAGTCGCTTTCGGAAGAAGAAACGCGCTCGCTGGCAGAAGGCTTGACGGAGGAGCAACTCGCCATCTTCGACCTACTCACGCGCCCGGCACCCGAGCTGTCGGACGACGAGAGGACGCAGGTTAAGCATGTCGCCCAGGAACTCCTCGGGATCCTTAAGCGCCACAAGATTGTCCTCGACTGGCGCAAGGAACAAGCCACCCGGGCGGCCGTACGCGTGGCCGTCGAAGAGACCCTCGACCGGCTGCCGGAGAAGTTCACCCGCCAGCTCTACGCACAGAAGTGCGACATCGTCTACCAACACGTCTTCGACTGCTACTGGGATGATGGCCACTCGGTATACGACAGCCGGGTTGCCTGACGCCGGTACGCCGAGCCACCACGACGCCACTTGCGCAACCCCGTAACTTACCGGGCGTCTTCCGAGTGACGAATCGCGACGGATCTAACCGAAGCTGGTGACCACTTCGCCGCACGCCGGGGAAGATGGCCCCGCGCGTCGAGTGCCCGCGCGATCTGACGATAGGAGTGCCCGGCGACTCGTGCATCCAGGATGAACGCGACGGCCGATTGCTCGACCGATTGCGGCTCGGCGTCACGCTGCTTCCCCTTTCCTGAACCGATATAGCCGTACGCGTATGAGCCGACGGCTTTCCGCCCGGTCGCCGACTTCGCGGCGCGGCCGTCGCGGAGACGCTTCACCACCATTCGCCTATCAAGTTCGGCGAAGACGCCGACGACTTGCCGAAGCGCCGTGCGCATAGGGTCATCGGGGTCATCGCGTAAGACCTGCCCAGCGTCAGCGGTGAACACCTCCGCGCCAATCCGCCAGATGAACGCGAGCGCAGCTTCCTGGACGGTCAGAGCACGCGCGAGTCGGTCGAGTCGTGCGATGACAAGACCTTGCGCTTGGTGTGCGTCGAGCACTTCAAGTGCGGCGGACAGTCCAGGTCGGTCAACAGCGTCGGTCGCGCCAGATACGCCGACGTCGGAGACGGCACGCACGATGCGGTGGCCGTGTGTCTTAGTCCAGGACGCGATGGCGCGCTCCTGGGTATCGATGCCGAAGCCGTCGAGCTGGCCGTCACTGGACACACGCGTATATGCGATCAAGTTCATGGTTCCCTCCAAGGGCATAGAAACACCGCAGGTCTCTGACCTGCGGTGTAAGGGATTCTGTGGAATGGTGAACAGGACGGGTACCGGATCACCGTCGGTCGCGGTTGCTCGAGGAACCGATGACACCGCCGATGACGATGACGACGAGACCGAATAACGGATGCGCGAGAAGGCTGTCGCCGCCGAATAGGAGCCAGAACACGACGGCGAGTACCGCCGCGACGAACACGCAGAACAGCGCCAGCATCGTGTGTCTGAGGCACAGCCACACCGCACCGAGAACGAGTGCGACGGCAACGACAGCCGTGCTCGGCCCGATGTTTGAGGTCGGGCCCCGATCGCCCTTGTCACCGAACATGCGAACTGTCCGATGCGATGCCGAGCATGGTGGGATGGAGTTGTTGGTCGGTGTTGCGGTTGATGGTTGATACACGGATGTGGTCCGCGATGGTTCCGGACATGCCTGTACTCACTTTCCGTTAGCTGGGTTGGGTTCGGTAGAACGATCGGCCGACCCCGAACGCATGATCGGGGTCGGCCTCGGCTGGTTAGACCAGTGCGAGGACCTTCGACAGGTTCGCCCATGCGGCGCGGTCGAGGTTGCCGAAGTCGCCGGTCACGGTGCGGAGCATGTTGCGTTCGGCGCGGTCGACGCCGCGCACGATGCCCTCGTGGTGCTCGTAGGTGTTGACCGCCTGGATGACGCCGTGCGCGGTGCCTGCCCACGGTGCGACTCGCAGGTCATGGCGGTACAGCTTGTTGAGAGTGTCGCGCTTGTTGTCGGCCATCGTCTTCGCTCGACCGATCAACGCGATACCGGTCTTCGCATCGACGGCGGGCACCAGTCCGTCCAGGAACTGCTGCCACTGCCGAGGGCTAACTTCGACTGCGCACAGTGTCGCGATCTCAGCGGCGAAATCGTCGCCAAGGGTGTGGATCATCGCGAGGGCATCCCGTGCCTGCGTGATCCGCATCCCGGAGTACTTGCTGTGCTTGACCTTGATCTGCTGACCCTTTTCCGATAGCGCGAGTTCCCGGGTGTTGTCGCACACCGTGTCGGTCACGGTGCGCTTGAACGTGGTGGCGATCGAGCCGTCGAAGCTCGTTGTCGCGAGCAGGTTCGGCCGGAACGTCACGCCCTCCGGCGTGGTCATCGAGTCAGGTACGGACACCTCAACCCAGGCGATCGCACCGTCACGCAACAGCCCGGCTGAGCTGATCGACAGGTCGTCATCCAGCACGTTGGCGACCGTGGTCAGCAACCATTCGCGGTACTGGTGGCGGGCGTATCCGTCGGAGAAGATCCCGAGAACTGTTCCGTCTTCGCGGTCCGAGCGGCATATCGCCTGCCGACCCGTGACGATCGCCCAGCGAACCGGCATTCCGTCGGCGGATAGGTGCGTCATCGTTTCGAAGTCGGCGGGCGTTTCGACCGCTACCGGACGGGAATCTGCCGACCACGAGAACAGTCGCCGTTCGACATCCGCGACGGGAACCGGCCCGACGTAGTGGTTCGATTCGTCGCCCTGTTCCTCGGCGCGGTAGTGCCACGCAGTGCCCCTGTTCGCGGTGTTGCCGATCAGAGTCTGGGTGTTCAGCGTGCGAAGTGTTTCCTTGCTCATGATGACTCCCTGACGTGGCCTCGTGAGTCGAGGCGATGCCAGAACCTTCGGGCTGGTCCAGACCTATACACGGTTCTGGATGAAACCCACCCCCCGGTTATCTAGCCAGAATGCGGTAGAACCTGTGGTCGCACCCGCGTGGTCAGCGCACACGATGAGGGTGGTCGAAAGCCATTGTTCGTCTCGTGAACGACGCCGGGTAGCGACGGCGACCTGGCATGAAATCGCCAGCGGTCGAGATGAGTCGTTACTCATACGCGCCGTATCGCGGGGTTGCGTCTGTACGTCTGGGGCCGAGAACCTTTGTTCATGCCGCGCTGAGAAGCCGACCTCTGACCGAGCGTCGGCCGCTGGGACCACGCCCCAACACGCCCGGCCTCGGCCGTAGTCCTATATGTTTGCGAGCTTCTCCTGAATCGCGGCCACGAGACCATCAAAAGAAGAGCGCCATGCAGGATGAAGCGCGTTCTCTGGCTCAGCTTCGACGAGCTCAGCGACCTGTGTCTTGACCTGCGCACTCGTGACGGAATCCCATACTTGACCTGCCGAGAGGAAGGCCGCTTCCACGCGATTGGTCCACTTCTTCCGCCGGTTCCTGAAGGCGAGTGATGCGGGAAGGTCGACGTTGTATCGGCGCTTGATCATGGGGCAGTACAAGTCGAAGTTGTAGAGGTCTTCGATCTCAGACTCCTTCATACCGGGAGAGGTCGCAAAGGTGTGATCGCCCGCCGTCAATAGTCCTTCTCTAATGGCCTTCTTCGCTGCGTCTAGTGCGGGAGGGTCGTAATCGAGGAACACGTGCGTAGTGCACAGTTGATCCCGGAGCTGAGACATCTTGTAGACCAAGTTCGTTGCGCCGTGTAGTGAGTCAATGGCAAGTTGGTTTTCTCTGACTGCGGTGGCGACCGGGGTGGACGTGGCGACGAGTAGCGCAGCTAACGCTCGTCGGTCAGACTCCCCTTCTACAACCAGCACCAGCTCGGCGGCAGCGAGGCTGTCTGACACTCGAACCCCAAGCGCGTCCCTGATCTCCTGGATCGAGCGAGCGCGGCGTGCGCGGTTTCGGTCCACGATTACGTTGCTCGATATCTCGGACCGGTTGATCAGCAGCGGACTGTGCGTCGTGAGCACAACCTGTTGGCGGGACGCGATGTCCTGCAGGACGGATCGCAACTGGTGGATTGCTCGCGGGTGAAGATGTGCTTCCGGCTCCTCGATGGCCAACACGAGCTCGGACTCGCCTGCGGACTCCTGGGACACGTGGTGGATCAGTGAGATCGCAGCAAGGCTTTGAACGCCGTCTCCTTTGTAGCGCAGATCCGTCGCAGTCCCGTCGTCGACGACGATACGAGAGTTACGTCGTAGTGCGCTGTACCGATCGCTGACCTCAATGTCGACCTGTTTGACGTCGGGCAAGAACGTGCTGAGCATTTTCTTGACGGTGGTCGACAGCCGAGCAAGCGTTGGTGCCTGCAGTTCCGAAATCTGGTCGACGGCTTTTCTGTACTCGTCGGTGAGTTCGAGTTCGCGAAGCTCCCGGCCTACCATCTCGTTGACAAGCTCCATCGCTGACGAGGCCGTCCGAATCGAGGGTATGTCGCGTAGGTTCAAGTGGCCAGCGACGAAGCGAGCGATGGCTGCGCGCTTCTTGGTGAGAGTCGCTCCACCCGGGCCTCGCTTCCTGACCTCGAATATGGCGTCGCCGCCGCTACCGAGTGACAGCCGAATCGGCAACACACCGTTGAGGTTGCTCTTGACGGCCTGCTTGAACGCCTCTATCTCAACCGATGACAATTCGAATTCGAAATCAAAGACCGTCTGCCCTTTAGGGTTGCGATCCTGCAAAGAGATGGGGAAGTCCCTCTCCCAGTCATAAAGCTCCCGGCCCTTTTGTCCCGTCAGGTACCGCTCGATCACGGTGCCTCCAGAAGTGCGTATCGATCGCACGGGAGCCAACGAAAGAATCTCGACGCCTGCCACCAGGCCACGCAGGATGTTCGATTTGCCCTCGTTGTTAGGCCCGACGAGTACTGTCAAGCTACCCAGCGTGATCTTTTCGGCCTTCTGAATGCTCCGATAATTCTGCAGCGAGAACGACACGAGCTTCATCGCGAACCATCGTCTCCCAACTCAGCCAGGCAGACTTGCTTGCTGCACGAGGGTAGACGCTCCCGCTTTCGATTCGTGGGATGTCGAGTGCACGCCGTTCCTCACTGAAGTAGCAGCGACCCTCGGGAGAGCGACCAGCCTGTGACGTTGCCCATTGGCCGCACGGCTCCGATTATCTGCGCCGCTCCGTCGGTGCGTCGGCAGCGAGAGTCCAGCGATGCTTTGCGCGAGCCGTCAGACGCACACCAAGTCTTACTTTCGTGAGCCCCCCGGGGCGACAGTGGCACTCTCACCTCCGCCAGCTTGGCGACGCAGCCGCAGACGGCCTCGTCGCCTGGGGGGTCGCCGTAGCGATCACGCGCGTTCGGTCGTGCCGCGCCTTGGATCGGCAGACGCTGTGCTGTGTTTGCGCACCGGGCACCCGCCAAAGGACGCCGATCCTGCACCAAGTCTCGCTGCTGAGATCACCCGCTACGGGCGCGTCGCAGATCACGTCGGCCCGGCCTCGTCGACGAGATCCACATCGATGCTGTCGACGAACGCGCCATCGAGCTTCTTTGCGAGAACTCGACCGAGCGCCTCGGCGAGCCAGTCCTCCGTGAACATTGCGGTCTGGGATCCGGGCCTCATGTTCAACCTCACGAGGAATGCAACAGACTTGGGGTGGTGATCTGCGTGATCGTTGGACACTTCGTGCTCCTTACGTTGGTCAGCAGTCGCCCGCTGACCGGCTCATCACTTTGGTTGTTTCGGTGCGTGCATCGTTCGGATGCGCCGAACATCAGCGCGGTGTCCGAACATGTTGGAAAACTGAACGCGAACAGACAACTCTGCTGAATCCCTCGTGGGATTCAACCAGCGGAAGCGGATCAATCTTTCGATGGCGTGCGCCGCAGATAGTCGAACATTTGCGTGTCCGACCCGCCGCAACTCCACCGTCCGAACCGCCGATCTTGATCGTCGATTTCGCCTGCTGAAGCCTGTCCCCGGTGCCCCGCGTTCACTTGGTGAATCTCGCGAGACGGCCCGCCGATAGCTGTGCCAGCGCGAAAAAGACCCGCCCGGCGAACACCGGACGGGCCGCACGACAACCGCGAGGTAACCAACCGAAGTGAGCGGTGACGTGAGAACCAATGCATCGGCTTGTCGGTCTCTCCGATTCAGCTCGCGCGACCCGGGGGGCCGATCCATGTAGCCGCCATCCGATCTGTCGCCTACGTCGAGAGGGGCCCGGGTAACGTCGGGTCGCACTGCGGGATACCGGGCAAACCGGCGCTCGCAGCGACAGCGAATCCGCCGCCAGTGTCGGTCTTGTAACGCGGATGCGCTTGTCACCTGGTGATAAGCAGCACCGGGAGCCGCATTGGGCAGCGGGACTTCGTACAGACACCTGGATCGCAACGGCATGACGACAGGTACGAAGGGTGAACTCGACGGCCGCAAGCCGCGCACAATGTTCGCGGCCCACGCGGTGTCACCTCTGCCGAGTACGTACTCGTCAACAAGCAGCTCGTTGTTCGACCAACACGAACAGGGTGGCATCGAAAGCTGCTCCTCAGCCCACAGCGAGGCCGCAGGCCCGAGCATGGGAGCGGGTGAGGGTGTGGAGCCCGTCTTCGGGTCGGCGCACTTTGCCGACACGAAACGGGTTGTACACCCGATTCCCCGACCATCACGTTCCACGAGCCGCAGACGATCATGATCTGCGGTGCTGTTTCCTGGAGAAGAAAGGGTGTTCGGGTATCGCGCTCTTTCTCCAGGAAGAAAGATATGTGGTGGCGTGCCCTCGACTACCGCGTGCCACATCACATTCGCCC
>Ga0208717_1000276_pt1 | contig 18862 bp, 19 predicted proteins | sample NGESurF53shallow_FD_184489 | JGI IMG/M metagenome (GOLD analysis project Ga0208717, IMG submission 184489) | Arctic peat soil microbial communities from Barrow, Alaska - NGEE Surface sample F53-3 shallow (SPAdes) | ecosystem: Environmental > Terrestrial > Soil > Wetlands > Peat ... | reverse complement strand
CTGCGACGCCTGGAACAGACTCATCGCCGAGCCCTCACGCATCACATCCCTCGGAGCGCGCCCATGGGCCGCTACAGGTCACGCTTAAGGCCGATTGGTATAAGCCTAGGGATCCACGGCTAAGCTTTCAAGCCGTCCCAGCCGGCCGCCCGCAAGGCGCCGGCAAGGCGGTCGAAATGCTCGGGGTTGGCGAACGGATGGCCCAATTTCAGCATATCCAAAGTGTAGCTAGGCTGGAGGCGGCGCCCTTCCCCCAGGGCGATTTGGGCCTGCCCCAGGTTCCCGGCGGCGCCGTGGCAGGCGGCCAGGAGATAATGCAGAAAGAATTGATGCGGGCTCCGCGCGCAGGCGTCGGCGGCGTGGCGCGCCGCTTCGTCGTACCGCCCGGCAATGAAGGCGGCCAGGGCCTTGGTCCGGAACCAGAGGAAGGCGTGAGGGTCGTTCGGACTGGCCCCGATCGCCTGGTCGGAAAACGCGTTCGCCTCGTCCAATCGGCCGGCGAACAGAAACAGACGCCCGAGTTCCCCGGCGGCGGCGGCCAGATAGGGATTGAGTTCCAGCGCCCGGCGCTGCTCGGCCATCGAGTGCTCGATCCGCCCCATGAGCGAAAGCGCCACGCCCAGGGTGTAGTGGGCGAAAGCGTCGGACCCATCCAGCGAAACGGCCTTGAGGGCCATGCGATGCGCCTTGGCGATCGAATCGACCGGATCCCTGGCCGCCCCGGCCCAGACATCGCCCATATGGCACAGGGCGAGCAGGCAAAGAGTCGGCACGTCCTCCGGCTCCAGCGCGTAGGCCTGAAGCAGGAATTCCCGCGCCTTGGCGCCGTCCTCGATGGTCGAACGCCAGAAATGCCATCGGCCGCGCATGAAGAGGTCCCAATGGCGCAGGTTCCGTGTCCGCAGAGATTGCGTTTCCTCGTGACCGAGCAGGGCCGGTTCGAGCGTCCCGACGATGGCGGCGGTGATTTCGTCCTGCACGGTGAACAGATCGTCAATGGGCCGATCGTAGCGGGCCGACCACACCGTCTTGTCTTCGGGGCCATTGACCAGATCGATGGAGAGCCGGGCCATCCGCCCCATCCGGCGGACTTGACCCTGGACGATGTATTCCACCCCGAGATCGGCGCAGATGCGCGCCGGGTCGGCCCCCTTGGCCTCGTAGCTCAGCGACGATTGGCGCGGCGCCACGGCCAACAGGCGCGAGCGCGACAGGCCGACGATGATGTCCTCGGCGATGGCCTCGGCGAAATAGGCCTGTTCCTCGCCGAGCGATGGATGCCTGAACGCCAGCACCGCGACGGTCGGCCTGGCGTCGCCCGTGTCCTCGGCGGGCTCGCTCGCCGCCTTCTGGCCGCCGCGCGTCTCTCGGGGAACCCCGGCGACGAGCGATCGAATCGCACCCAGCACGGCTACGAAGGCGCGGTCCCGGCGTTTGCCCTTCCATCCGACCAGAGGGAGAGTCTGAACCTGGCCGAACCCGAGAGGCGGCGCGACCTCGTCGATGCTCACCGGGAGATAGACGCCGCGGCGCTTGGCGCGGCTTGCCTCGTCGTGAACGAATTCGCCGTCCAGGCCGACCGACAGGGCGCTCCACACCACGATCACGCACTTGGCGCCGTCGAGCGCCGCCTGAATGGACTGCCGCCAGGCGGCTCCGCCTTCAATGCCGACGTCCCACCAGACCGAAAGGCCCTCCGCCGTCAGGGCGTCGACCAGGGGCTGAACGCGGTCGCGATCCTCTCGTTTGTAGGAGATGAAGACGTCGGCCATCGCCCTCTCGTCCTACCGCGAGACGGCCAGGGCGACCACAGCCGGTCGCTCGATGGGGCGTCTCACCGCCGCCGATCCAGTCCGGCCGACCCGATCGCGCCGCTGGCGACCCAGCTGGTCAGGCTGATGACGATGGCGGTCAGGATGGCGTGCCACGGGTCCTGGATGTGAATGCCGTGCAGGAAGACGGTGACCAGCCAGACCATCACCCCGTTCACCACCAGGAGGAAGAGGCCCAGGGTCAGGAGGGTCAAGGGGAAGGTCAAGATGACCAGGATCGGGCGCACCAGGGCGTTGGCGACGCCCAGCAGCAGACCGGCGGCCAGGAGGCTCCCCAGGCCGTCCACGGCGACCCCGTGCGGCATGAGCTTGGAGGCGATCCAGAACCCCAGGGCGGTCGCCAGTACGTGCAGGATGAAGCGGATCATCTGGAAGTCTCCCGGTAAAGAAAATCCAAACCTCGGCGCCCTCGTCGCGGCATCGCAAGAACATTGGTCGCAGATTCCAGCCGACCTTCGTCACGCCGGCGCACCGGCGTCCGCTAGGCGCGTCTCGGCGGCCGCAACCATGGCCTTGAAGCGCGGCTGCTCGCGGATGGCGTCCAGGTCCGGGTCGGCCTTGATATGGTTCAGCCAGGTCGGAGTCGTCGTGGCGAACAGCGGGCCGAGCAGATCGAGCGCGGTGTCGGTGTCTCCCAGATGGACGCAAAGGGCGCAGGCGAAGTTATAGCGCATGTTCAGATTGTCGGGATCGATCAGCAGGGCGCGGTCGATCCAGTCCCTGGCCCTCTCCGCCTCGCCCAGAACCGCCAGGGCGACCACGGCGAATCCCATGGCCGAGCCGTTGCTCTTGTCCTGCGCCACCGCGGCTTCGGCCCGGGCGAGGGTCATGCGCGCGGCCCGCCGGGCGCCGTCCCGATCGCCGATCGCGGCGTAGCAGGAATGCAGCGTCCCGGCCGAGGTGAAGTCCCCCTCCATCAGCGACGCGGCCTTTTCATAATAGCGGATGGCATCCTCGAACCGCCGCCGCCTGAAGCTTATGTAGCCGGCCCCCAGATTGACCTCGTAGGATTCCGGGTCCAGCTTCAGCGCGGCCTGGATTTCGGCGAACGCTTCGTCGTCCAGGCCCTGTTCCCTCAGGTGCCTGGCCTTGACGGCGTGGGGTTCGGCGAGGTCGGCTTCGAGCAGGAGCGCCCGTTCGGCCGCCGCCAGTCCGTTGTCGCCGGGTCTGCCGTACCTGAAATGCAGGGATGTCTGGGCGAGAGCCATGAGCGCCCATGGGCGCGCATAGCCGGGATCGATTTCGGTGGCCCGCCGGCACAGCCGGATGATCGCCTCCTCCCGCCGGCTGTCGCCCTGATTGCCGCTGACGTACTGCTGACGCGCCATGAGATAGAGGTTGTAGGCGTCGGCGTTGCTGGTCCCGCGCCGCTCGATGGCCTTCTTTTCTTCCGGCAACAGCCTGAGCCTGACCGCCCCGACGATGGCTTCGGAGATCTCGTCCTGAAGGGCGAAGATGTCGGTGAGGTCCCGATCCCAGCGTTCGGCCCAGACGTGATCGCCCGCCGCGCCGTCAATGAGCTGAGCGGTGATGCGCACCCGGCTTCCGGCCTTGCGCACGCTGCCCTCCAGCACATGGCCGACGCCCAGCTGGCGGGCGACCATCGGCACGTCGATGGCCTTGCCTTTGAAGGTGAAGGCGGTGTTGCGCGCCACCACCGAGAGCGCGGAGACCTTGGAAAGATCGGTGATGATGTCTTCGCTGATGCCGTCGCTGAAATATTCCTGATCGACATCGCCGCTCATATTGGCGAACGGAAGCACGCAGATCGAAAGCTTCCGGGCGGGTGTGGCGCCGGCGCGCGCGTCCTCGGCCGTCGAGAGGCCGCCGACCAGATCGGCGATACTCCCCACGACCTTGCGCCAGCCCGGCGCATCGGGATCGCCGGTCCAACCCGCCAGGTCGGCGCACTGGATCTGGTCGAAAGGCATGGGCAGGCGCGTGGCGTCCATTGTAAGCTGCACGAGCTTGCCGCTTGCGCGCGCCCGATCCGCTTCCGACCTCACCCACTGCGATTGGGCGGCATCCGCCGACCAGATCACCAGTACCGCCTTGGCCGACTTCAGGCGCTCCTCGATGACATCGCCGTAGGGTCGGTGGGCGGGCAACTCGTCGTCGCGCCAGACCTCGTAGCCAAGCGCCCGCAGCGCCTCGGCCGCCAGCCGGGCCTGGGGCGCCGTGGAGCGGGCATAGGAAATGAAGACGTCGGACATCGACCCTCGGTCCCCTAGAGTCGGGGGAGTCCACCCTATCGAGGCAGGTCAGCCACGGGCAAGCGAAACGGCTCGAGAGTTTACGTTGACGCGCGCGTAATAGGAAGTTAAGCTCAAGCCATCAGGAGCCCCGCCATGCCAAGCGAACTTCGCCGCCCCGAGCGCACTTTCACCATTCGCCAACTCTGCCAGGAGTTCAAATGCACGCCCCGGGCGCTGCGCTTCTATGAGGACAAGGGCCTGCTCGCCCCCGCTCGCCAAGGCCTCAATCGGGTCTATTCCTACAAGGACCGCGCCCGCCTGCAGCTGATCCTGCGCGGCAAGCGGGTGGACCTGTCGCTGGCCGAAATCCGCGAAATCCTACAGCTCTATGACAAGGGCGACGGGGGGGCGGCCCAGAACGCCAAGGCGCTGCGCAAATTCCGCGAGCGTCTGGTGGCTCTGGAGCAGAAGCGCGAAGACATCGACCACGCCATCGTCGAACTCACCGACGCCTGCGCGCGCCTGGAGGAAATGCTGGCCGCCTCGCGTCCCGATCTGCTGCCCAGCGCCGAGGAATACGACAAGCTGGTGCGCGCCCGCGTCGATGGCCATCACGAGGCAATCGGGGCCAGGTAGCCGGCCCGACCCCGCCTGACGAGAGCCGCCATGCCTTACCGACCCCCGGTGCGCGAGCACCTCTTCATCCTGCGCGACGTCCTGGCCATCGAACAGTACGGCGCCCTGCCCGCCTTCGCCGATGCGCCCCTCGATGTGGTTGAACAGATTCTGGACGAGGCGGCGCGGTTTTCCGCCGAGGTTCTGGCGCCGCTCAACCGCGTCGGCGACAGGCAAGGCTGCGCGTGGGGTGCGGGGGGGGCCGTGACCACGCCCACTGGTTTCAAAGCGGCCTATGAGGCCCTGGTGGCCGGCGGCTGGCCGGCCCTGGGCGCGCGGGCCGAATTCGGCGGTCAAGGCCTACCCTCGGTGATTGGCCTGGCCTTCAGCGAGATGAGTTCGTCGGCCAACATGGCCTTTTCCATGTATCCCGGTCTCACCCACGGCGCCTATTCGGCCATCTTCAACGGCGGCTCGGACGCCCAGAAATCGCTTTATCTGCCGAAGCTCGCCTCGGGCGAATGGGCCGGCACGATGAATCTCACCGAGCCCCAGTGCGGCACCGACCTTGGCCTTCTTCGGACCAAGGCCGTCCCGGCCGGCGATGGGACTTACAGGATCAGCGGCGAGAAGATCTGGATTTCCGGCGGCGAGCAGGATCTGACCGAGAACATCGTCCATCTGGTGCTGGCTCGCATCGAGGGCGCGCCGGACGGCGTGCGTGGCATCAGCCTGTTCATCGTGCCCAAATTCATCCCGAACCCCGACGGGACCTTGGGCGCGCGCAACGCCGTCACCTGCGCCGGCCTGGAAGAGAAGATGGGTATCCATGGCAACGCCACCTGCGTCATGGTCCACGAGGCTGCGATCGGCTGGCTGGTGGGCGAAGAGAACCGCGGCCTGGCCCTGATGTTCGTGATGATGAACGAGGCGCGCCTGGGTGTCGCCCTGCAAGGTCTGGCGCAGGGCGAGGCGGCTTATCAGGCGGCGGCCGAGTTCGCCCGCGAGCGCCTGCAGGGCCGCTCCCTCACCGGACCGAAGAACGCCGACGGACCGGCCGACCCGATCCTCGTCCATCCCGACGTCCGCCGCATGCTGATGGACGCCCGCGCCGTCCTGGAGGCCGGCCGCGCCCTCCTGCTATGGACCGCGCTCAGGGGTGATCTGGCCGCCAGCCATCCCGATGAAGCGGCGCGCCAGGCCGGCGAAGACGCCATGGGCCTGCTGACCCCGGTGCTGAAGGGCTATCTCACCGACCGCGGCTTCGCCATCTGCTCGGACGCCATGCAGGTGCATGGCGGGGCCGGCTTCACCGAACACTTCCCGGTCAGCCAATATCTGCGCGATAGCCGCATCGCCCTGATCTACGAGGGCACGAACGGCGTCCAGGCCCTCGATCTGGTCGGCCGCAAGCTGGCCGCCAAGGGTGGGCGGGCGGTGATGGCCTTCTTCGCCGAGATCGACGCCTTCGTCGAGGCGCATACGGACGCTACCGGCATCGCGCCGTTCGTCCAAGCTCTGGCCGGCGTCAAGGCGCATCTCCAAGAGGGGACGATGTGGCTGATGGAGAACGGTCTGGCCGACCCCGACAACGCCGGCGCCGCTTCCACCGACTATATGCACCTCTTCGGCCTCACCGGCCTGGCCTATATGTGGGCCCTGATGGCCAGGGCCGCGATGACGAGGATTGCCGATGGCGAGACCGATCCCTTCTACGCCAACAAGCTGATCGTCGGGCGTTATTTCATCGAGCGCGTCCTGCCGGACGCCGGCGCGCGCCTCGCCAAGCTGCAGACCGGGTCGGCCACCCTCATGGCCTTCCCCGCCGAGGCATTCTGATCATGCCTGTTCATCGCGCCACGGTCGAATGGGCGCTGGATGGCGGGAATTTTCTCGAGCGTCGCTACAGCCGCGCCCACACCTTTTCCTTTGAAGGCGGCGTTACGCTCGCCGGCTCGCCCTCGCCGCACATCGTTCCGGCGCCTTGGTCGCGCACCGACGCCGTCGATCCCGAGGCGATGTTCACCGCTTCCTTGAGCGCCTGCCACATGTTGTGGTTTCTCGACCTCGCCGCCCGCGCCGGCTTCACGGTGGCGGCCTACCGCGATGCCGCCGAGGGAACCTTAAGTAAAAACGCCGCCGGCAAGACCGCCATGACCCGCGTGGTGCTGCGCCCGGTCATCGACTTTACCGGTGAGCGGCGCCCCACGCCCGATGAAACCGCCGCCCTCCACCACGCCGCCCACCAAGCCTGCTTCATCGCCAATTCCGTGACGACCGAAGTGGTCGTGGAAGGATGAAGCGCTACAAGGGTTTCAGCCAACCCGCCACCAGCGCCGCCATGGCCTCGCGATCCTCGAGCGCGCTTTCCACCCGCCAGCCCGCCACCGCAGCGCGCGCACCGTGCGCGAACGCCGAGACCCGCGGATCGTCAGAGCCATGACGGATTTGGCGCCCGCATCGCACGACCGAGCGAGATCAGAGGTTCCTACCCCTTCACATCCACGTAAATCTCCCCGCCCCGCTCCCGGAATTTCTCCGCCATCGCCGCCATCCCTTCGATCGCCACGTCATTCTGAGCCCCGGCCGCATCGCGGATCTCCTGGCTGATCTTCATGGAGCAGAACTTGGGGCCGCACATGGAGCAGAAGTGGGCGGTCTTCATCGCTTCCTTGGGCAGGGATTCGTCGTGGTATTCGCGCGCCGTCTCCGGATCGATCCCCAGGTTGAACTGGTCTTCCCAGCGGAATTCGAAGCGGGCGCGCGACAGGGCGTCGTCCCAGGTTCGGGCGGAGGGATGGCCCTTGGCGAGGTCGGCGGCGTGGGCGGCGATCTTATAGGCGATCACACCCTGTTTCACATCCTCGCGGTCCGGCAGGCCCAGGTGCTCCTTGGGCGTAACGTAGCAGAGCATGGCGGTGCCGAACCAGCCGATCATCGCCGCCCCGATGGCCGAGGTGATGTGATCGTAGCCGGGCGCGACGTCGGTGGTCAGCGGTCCCAGGGTATAGAAGGGCGCCTCGTGACAGGCCGCGAGCTGCTTTTCCATATTGGCCTTGATCTTGTGCATGGGCACATGACCGGGGCCCTCGATCATCACCTGGACGCCGTGTTTCCAGGCGACCTTGGTGAGTTCGCCCAGGGTTTCCAGTTCGGCGAACTGGGCGGCGTCGTTGGCGTCGGCGATGCAGCCGGGACGCAGGCCGTCGCCCAGGCTGAACGAGACATCGTAGGCCCGCATGATCTGGCAGATGTCCTCGAAATGCTCGTGGAGAAAGCTTTCGCGGTGATGGGCCAGGCACCATTTGGCCATGATCGAGCCGCCCCGACTGACGATGCCGGTGACCCGCCGGGCGGTGAGCGGCACGTAAGCCAGACGCACCCCGGCGTGGATGGTGAAATAATCCACCCCCTGCTGCGCCTGCTCGATCAGCGTGTCGCGGAACACTTCCCAGGAAAGGTCCTCGGCGACGCCCCCGACCTTTTCCAGCGCCTGATAGATCGGCACGGTGCCCAAGGGGGTGGGGCAATTGCGGAGGATCCACTCGCGGATGTTGTGGATATTGCGGCCGGTGGAGAGATCCATGATCGTGTCGGCGCCCCAGCGGATCGCCCACACCATCTTGTCCACCTCGTCGTCCACGCTCGAGAGCACGGCTGAATTGCCGATGTTGGCGTTGATCTTGACCAGGAAGTTGCGGCCGATGGCCATGGGCTCGAGTTCACCGTGATTGATGTTGGCCGGGATGATCGCCCGGCCGCGCGCCACCTCGCTCCGCACGAACTCCGGGGTCGCGAAATCGGGAATCTCGGCCCCGAAATCCTCGCCGTCTCGGATGAACGGATCGCCCGCCTCGCGCCGCAGATTCTCGCGGATGGCGACGAACTCCATCTCCGGCGTGATGACACCGGCACGGGCGTACTCGAGCTGCGTCACCGCCCGCCCCGCCCTGGCCCGATAGGGACGGCGCGTCGACTGGAAGTGCGGCGCCAGATGCTTGCCGCGGGCGGCGCCGTTGTCCTCGGGCCGGAGCGCGCGCGCCGTGAATTCCTCTACGTCGCCGCGGGCGATCAGCCAAGCCTCGCGGGGCCTCTCCAGGCCGGCCTTGATGTCGATCGTGGCGGCCGGATCGGTGTAGGGGCCGGACGGATCATAGAGGGTCACCGGCGGCTCGCCGGCCGATGGATGCACGGCCACCTCGCGGAACGGCACCCGCAGGCACGGGTGCAGGACGCCGCCTTGAAAGACCTTGCGCGAACCCGGGCGCTCGCCCGTCGGGATGGTGGGGGCGATGGGCGTGAGGATGTTCATGGCGCGCTTCCCAGAAGACTCGTGGCCGGGCCGCCCGTGCTTGGAAGCGATGAGCGGGCGCCAGCGAGACCGTCCGCATTCCCTCCCTTCGCCGGCATGACCCGGATCAGGTTCGGCGGGTCGCCGCGTCGGCGGCCTCTCAGTCCCTTGTCGCGGGACACCCCGGAGAATGCCGCCGACCCTACGCCGACGCGCCCGTTGGTCAAGTCTCCCGGTTTGGCAGGTGGTGGCGAAGCTAACGCTGCGTCACCGTGAAGCGCAGCAATTCGTGCTTGGGCAAGGACCAGTCCGGCTTGAGCGCCAGAGCCTGCTGATAGTCCAGATAGGCCGACTTCTCATCGTCCAGGCCTTCATAGGCCAGGGCGCGATTGAAATAGGCCTTCTCCGGCTCCTTTACGCCGAGCTTCAGGGCCGTGTTGAGATCGTCCAGGGCCACCTGGTAACGTCGTTCGCCCACCGACACCGCGCCTAGATTGACCCACGCCTCGCCGACCGTGGGAATCAGGGCGATCGAGGCGTCGAAGTCGGCGCGCGCCGCCTCGAACGCCAGGCGACGCAGTTTCATGACGCCGCGATTGATCAGGGTGCCGGCCCTGTCGGTCTTGTCCAGATCTTCGCCGCCGAGCGCCAGGCTGCAGGTCAGGATCGAACCGGGATCGGATTTTCCGGCGAACGCGGCGTGGGAGCAGTCCTCGGCCAGTCCGCCGCCGAACACCATCACCGCCGCCCCGGCCGGGCCGCCGGCCGCCAGAACCGCCGCCGCGCCGATCAGCCACAATTGAAGCCTCATCGCCGGCCTCCTTCGCCTGCTTGGGCATCCCATCGCCGAGGCGAGCTTCGCGCCGAGATGGCCCGATTGTCAATTTTCGCTTTCGATCCCCATGGCCGGCCGGCGGCGCCCGTCAGATCCATTTGCGCGACCGTCCCAGCGCGAGGCCGGAGGGAGAACAGGGTTTTCAGCAGGTCCAGCTCCGCCTCGTCGGGCGCCGTGGTGTCGATCCACGGCATGTGATGTTCGGGCGAGCGACGAAACGGCCTCGGCGGTCAGGGCGAACTCGCGGCCGCGGCCCACGGAGTCGTAGAGGAAGGCCCTGATCATCGACCGCCCGAGGCTAGGCCGCTTGCGCGCCGAGGGCGTGGCGACGGCAGTGTTCGAGATAGGCGGCCTCATGGCTGCCCACCAGATCGACCACGCTCGACCACAACCAGAACGGCGCATCCAGCCCCTTGGGCCATCGGCGTCCGAGTTCGTCGCGCCACGCGATCCGGCTCTCCACGTTCATCTGGCGGCCGTGCGCCTTCCCCACCACCGCGCCCAGATATCTGGCCGCCCGCATGGCCTCCTCGCGGGTCAGGGTCTCGATCTCGAGCTTGAGGTCTTGAGGCAGGAGTTCGCGCAGCACCACGCCGCGCTCGCGAAGGCGGGCGGGAAGCATGCGCTCACCCAGATACGGCGAGAGGGCTTTGGCGCCGGCCACCACCCGTTCGGCGTTGCCGTGCGGCATGGCGGCGCCCGGCGAGCGGGGCGCGGCCGATGACGCCGCCTCCTTTATATCGACAAGGCAAAAGCCGCCTTCGGCGTCCCTGCCGCCGCCGATCGCGACGAGGACGGCATAGCGAAGCCGGCCGAGGGAGCTGCACCCCTTCATCCAGTAGGCGGCGTCCACGACCTCGACCGGAGACTCGTTGTCACGCGACCGCAACCCAGTGACCATTCGCCGCACCGCCTCGCTGGCGAACAGCGCGGCGATTTCGTCGCGCTCGCCATCGTGCAGCGTCCAAAATCGCTTGCCGATGGGGATCCGCGGCCGGGCATCCTCGATTCGCTCGCGGGCAAGATTGCGCCAGCGCCGGCCCACCGAACGCGCCAGGACCGCCTTGATGGACTTGGGCTGGCGCTCCGCCGCCGTGGCGGCCAGGGCTTCCTTGTCGCCATCCGCCAGGGCCTGATGATAGCCGGCCATCATTTCCTCGAGCATGTGGGCGGTGGTGACCCCCGGCAGATCCGAGCCGCGGGCGGCCGTGGCCAGCGACAGGCCCAGACGGATAAGGTCGTGGGCGGGATTGCCGATCACCGTCTGGTCGAGATCGCGGATCTGTATGTCCACCCGCCCCTGGGCGCTCGCCACCGGCCCGAGATTGCCCAGATGGCAATCGCCGCAGATCCACACCGGCGGACCGTCCGGCAGGTCATGGCCTTGGGCGGCGTCCAGCCACTCGTAGAATTTTTGCGTCGCGCCACGCACATAGGCGTGGGCCGATCGCGCCATCTTCAATTGGCGTTCGGCGGCGAGAACGCCGTGCCGCTCGTCGATCGTGGGGGATGCGAAGCGCTTGGCCATTCCCATCCGCCGGCGATCTTTTGGAAAAGGCGACGGCCCCCGGGGATTTCCCGAGGGCCGTGCGAAGCCCGAGTTCAGACCCTGCGGCGAACGATCATGTGATAAATGACCAGCAGGATAATCGCGCCGATGATTGCGACGATCAGGGTCTGGATGCTGAACGGCCCAGCCGGAGGGATGTGAAGCAGCAGCGAGGCGAGGTAGCCGCCCACGACGGCGCCTACGATGCCCAGCACGATATCCATGACCAAGCCCTCGCCGGTCTTGTTGATGATTTTACTGGCGATGAAACCGGCGACGCCGCCTACAATCAGCCATTCCACGATCCATAGCAGCATGGTGTTAACCCTCCAGCCCCGTTTGCCTTGGCGATTCGCCTGTAGGGCTTAGTGCAAGCTAACGTGGCCTATGTCGAAGCGTTCCGCAAATCTGCGTGATTGGCGGCGCGCGCGCGACGCCTCGGCGCTGGCGGCGGACGGCGCGGGAGCGGCGCCCCCCCGGTAACTCTCCAAGCTATACTATAAAAAGCCCAATGTGGATCGGCGCCGCCAAGACAGGCGGCTCATTGCCGAAGAGTTAATACCTGTTCATGTAAAGCTTGGCTTGGAACGACTTTGCCCGCCGCGGCTTTACCCGACCATGAATTCCACCAAAAACAGCCAACCGACCATCCTGGTGGTCGAGGATGAGGGCCTTGTCCGCCTAGACGCCGTCGAGACCTTGCGCGACGCGGGTTACGCGGTGGTGGAGGCCGTCAACGCCGAACAGGCCCTCGCCTTGGTCGCCGGCGGCGGCAAGGTCGATGTGTTGTTCACCGATATCAACATGCCGGGCCGAATGGACGGCTTGGAACTCGCCAGGCGGGTCAACCGACTCGAGCCTCGCATCCACCTGCTGTTGACCTCTGGCAAGGTGAGGCCCGAGCGGGGGCAAATTCCTGACGCCGGGCTGTTCCTTCCCAAGCCTTATTCTCCCGAGGCCGTGACTCGGGCGGTCGATCGGATGCTCGCTTAAGTTCAATAGATGAATTGAAGGCGGCTATCGTCTCACCGCCGCCGGTTGTCGGGCCTGGGCCTCGGAGTCCGCAAACGCGGTCACGAACGGTCGCCGCTCACTCGGGTGAATTTTATCGATAGAATCTAATCCACCAGGTCGCTGCAATCCGGGCGTCGCTTCAGCCAGGCGGCGGCATAGCCGCACAAGGGCGTAATCTTCAGCCCCTCGCGGCGAGCCTGCTGGGCGACACCCTCCATGAGCCGACCGGCCGCGCCCGATCCGCGCAACGCGACGGGCGCCTCGACGTGATCGATGATCAGCCGCTCCGGCGTCCGCCGGTAGTCGGCGAAAACGGTGTGGCCGGCCTCGTCGAGTTCGAAGCGCCGCAGGGTCGCATTGTCGCGGATCGCGGGCATGGCGTGTTTCACAATCGAGCGCATCTTCGAGGCCTCGGCATAGCGCCGTTTCCGTTTGGGCGAAATTGGAAATAGGCTGGCCTTACGCTTAGGAGGACGTTTCCATGCGGACAATCATCCTGGTTGCGGCGTCGGCCCTGGCCATGACCGCCTGCGACCGACGAACCGGCGCTAAACCGGCCGCCCCTTCGATCAGGGGGGCCCCGATCTCCCTCGCCCAATCGCCGGCGCGCCGGCCCGGCCTGTGGGAACAGTCCATGACCCGCGACGGCGCGGCCCCGGCCATGGTCGGCAAGATGCGCGTCTGCATCGACGCCGCCAGCGAGGCGCGGCTATCGGTGTTCGGCGGCAAGATGGGCAAGAGCCTGTGTCGCCGGCGATCGGTGGCGCGAGGTCCGGACGGGGCCTACGTCTTCACCTCGACCTGCGACATGGGCGACGCCGGGGTGATGACCTCCGCCGGAACGCTCACTGGCGACCTCGCCTCTCACTACCGCGTTCATGATGAGAGCGACACGACCGGTTCCGGCATCGCCGCGATGAACGGCCGCCATGTCACCGACATCGACGCCACGTGGCTTGGCCCCTGCCCCGCCGGCATGGAAGGTGGTGACGTGATCCTGGCCAACGGCATGAAGGTCAATCTCAACAAGCTCGGCGCGGCGGCGCGGGCGATGAGCGGCGGGGGTTAGAACCGCTCCACGGCCATGGCCACCGCCTCGCCGCCGCCGATGCACAGGGAGGCGAGACCGCGTTTTTCGCCGCGCGCCGCAAGCGCCGCGAGCAGGGTGGCGAGGATGCGGGCGCCGGACGCGCCGATGGGGTGGCCCAGGGCGCAGGCGCCGCCGTTGACGTTGAGCCTGGCGTGCGGGATGGCGAGATCGCGCATGGCGATCATGGCGACCACCGCGAAGGCTTCGTTGACCTCGAAAAGATCGACCTCATCGGCTGACCAGCCGGCCCGCGCCAGGGCCTGTTTCATGGCCGGGACCGGCGCGGTGGTGAAGAGGCTGGGCGCGTGGGCGTGGGCGCCGTGGCCGGCGATGCGGGCGAGGGGGGTCAGGCCCAGCCGCTCGGCGGTGGAGGCGCGCGTCAGCACCAGGGCCGCCGCCCCGTCGCTGATCGAGGAGGCGTTGGCGGCCGTGATTGCCCCGTCCCTGGCGAAGGCGGGCTTGAGGGTGGGGATCTTGGCCGGATCGGCCTTCAGGGGCTGCTCGTCGTCGGCGACGGTGGCCGTTCCCTTGCGCCCGGCGATCTCCACCGGAACGATCTCCTGGGCAAAGGCGCCGCTTTCCACCGCGTGGCGGGCGCGGGCCAGGCTCTCGACGGCGTAGGCGTCCATGTCGGCGCGGGTGAACTGGTAGGCGGCCGCGGTCTCCTCGGCGAAGGCGCCCATGAGCTTGCCCGGTTCATAGGCGTCCTCCAGGCCGTCCAGATACATCGAATCGATCACCCGGTCGTGGCCGATGCGCGCCCCGGCGCGATGCTTGGCCAGCAGATAGGGGGCGTTGGACATGCTCTCCATGCCGCCGGCGACCATGATCGCAGCCGAGCCGGCCGCCAGAGCGTCATGGGCCATGATCGCCGCCTGCATACCCGAGCCGCACATCTTGTTGACCGTGCTCGCCTGCACCGAGATCGGCAGGCCGGCGCCCAGGGCCGCTTGGCGCGCCGGCGCCTGGCCGAGGCCCGCCGGCAGAACGCAGCCCATGAAGATCTGATCGATGGCGTCTGGCCCCACCCCCGCCCGCTCCACCGCCGCCCGCACCGCCGCCGCCCCGAGCTGCGTCGCGGTGGCGCCCGCCAGCGCGCCCTGGAATCCGCCCATGGGTGTGCGGGCGTAGGAAGCGATGACGATGGGATCAGTGGGCATGGCTGTCTGAGGTTCCTTCGTTTGTGGCCCCGGATGTGGCGGCATAACGGCCCAGCCGCAAGGGCGCCCAGCGTCGCTTGACAAACTGACATCACAATATGATATCTTCTAGCTCGTGAATCGACGACATGAACAGACGCTGGCCCGCATCTTCACGCAGCCCGCGCCGGCCAATCTGCGGTGGAGCGAGATTGAAGGCTTGTTCCAGGCGATCGGGGCGGAGATCAGTGAGGGTTCGGGAAGCCGGATTCGTGTCGCGCTGGATGGTGTGCGCGCGGTCTTTCACCGGCCTCACCCAAGCCCCGACGCCAAGAGAGAGGCGGTTCGTTCGGTTCGCGAGTTTCTGACCGCGGCGGGTATTAGTCCGTCAATGGAGTAGGCGCCATGCTTGAATACAAAGGCTATCTGGGAACGGTGGAGGCCGATGATGGAGCCTTCTTCGGCCGTGTCACGGGTCTGCGCGATGTGGTCACCTTCGAGGGTGACACCTTCGCCCGGGTTGAGCGGGCGTTCCGCGACAGCGTTGACGACTATTTGGCGTTCTGCGCTGCCCGTGGGGAGGCGCCGGATCGGCCTTACAGCGGCAAGATTCCCCTTCGCGTCGATCCAGAGATGCACCGTCGGGCCGCCACACGCGCTCAGGCCGAAGGTCTGAGCCTCAACCAATGGATCGCCCGCCGGATCGAGACGGCGGCTTGATCTACTTCGCGGCTGCCGGGCTTGTGCGTTTGGGGTAGCTCAGGTTCGTATATGGCGGAGCGTTGTGGACGCAATGGTCGCCGTCTTGGTCACTCCAGCAGTCCCATTCGAGGTTCAAGGCACGCCGCGCTGGCGGTGGCCGGTGGGCAATCAGAAAAATCATGCCCATCATCACAGCCACCAGCAACACCACGATTGCCAAGGTCAGCACATAGCGACTCACAGCGTCCCCGCGATGAACCCCCCGCCCAACACTCGGCTGGGTTCGGCGGCGTCGTAGAGGACGCAGGCCTGGCCGGGGGAGACGGCTTCCTCGAGGGTGTCAAACACCACCTCCAGCGCGCCCTCGACGGATAGGCCCAGCCGCGCCGGGGCAGGGGGGCGGGTGGAGCGGACGCGGGCCAGGACCGGCTTTCCGGCGTTCGCGGCTTCGGCCAGCGAAGACTCGTCGCCTAGCCAGTTGTCTTCCTTGAGCGTCAAGGCGCCGACCAGCAGCGCCTCGCGCGGTCCGACGACCACCTCGCGCCGGCCTGCGTCCAGGCGGACCACGAACAGCGGATCGCCCAGCGCGATATTGAGACCCCGCCGCTGGCCGACCGTGTAACGCGTCACCCCCTCGTGCCGGCCCAGCACCCGGCCGTCGAGATGGACGATATCGCCGGCCGCGTCGGCGCCAGGGCGCAGGCGGTCGATCACCGTGGTGTAGCGGCCCTCGGGAACGAAGCAGATATCCTGGCTGTCGGGCTTGTCGGCGATGGCCAGGCCCAGTTCGGCGGCGGCGCGGCGCACGTGCGGCTTCTCCATCGCGCCCAGTGGAAAGCGCAGATAGGCGAGCTGCGCGCGGGTGGTGGCGAACAGGAAATAGCTTTGGTCGCGGGCGGCGTCGCGGGCGCGGTGCAGGCAAGGCGCCTTCTCGCCCGCCTCCCGGCGGACGTAGTGTCCGGTGACCAAGGCCGCGGCGCCCAGATCACGCGCCACTTCGAGCAGATCGCGGAATTTTACCGTCTGATTGCAGCGAATGCACGGAACGGGCGTCTCGCCGCGCCCGTAGGAATCGGCGAAGTCGTCGATCACGGCGGTGCGGAAGCGGCTCTCGTAATCGAGTACATAGTGGGGGATGGACAGGATCTCGGCCGCCGCGCGGGCGTCGGCGATGTCGGCGCCGGCGCAGCAGGCGCCCTTGCGGCGCGCCGCCGCCCCGTGATCGTAGAGTTGGAGGGTGACCCCGACCACGTCGTAGCCGGCCCGCTTCAGGAGCGCGGCGGCGACGGTCGAATCGACCCCGCCGGACATGGCCGCCACAACGCGGGCGCCACGCGGCAAGCCGACCGCGGCGCGCGCGGCGGCGAGGCAGTCGTCGAGCTGGGCTTGAACGGCGGGCATCGAGGTTTCCGGGTTTCGCGGCGCCCTATGTAGCCCCTCATACGGGCGGTTGCGAGTTGCCGCCACGCGCGCGCGCTGCTAGCCATGGCGAAGCGTCCGATCGGTGCTCGCCAAAGAGGAATGTTTAAGATCATGGGTCCAGGCAGGGCGAGGTTGAGCGAACGCGCGCGCCAGGGGCGGCTGTGGCAGGCCCTGACCTTCGACCGCCTGATCACCGGACCGGTGATCCACCTGGTCTATTGGGCGGGCCTGGGCGTCATCGTCATCGCCGCCTTTTCGGTGGTCGGCGCGGCGGTCGGCGTCGCCCTGCGCGAAGGAAGCTGGGCGGCGATTCTGCTGGCCATTCCGGTCCTGGTCATCGGGCTGCTGGTGGTCGGCGCGACCGGCCTTATCTGGCGGGCGTTCTGCGAGTTCTACGTGGCCATCTTCCGCATCGGCGACGACCTGGCCGCCCTGCGCCGAACGTCGGAAGCCGAGTCCGAGGCCGGCGAAGTTCGGCGCGACGCACCGCCCTACCAGAGCCTCGGCACGAATCTGTAGCGCACCTTCGCCGCATAGTCGTCGTAGCCCGGCAGTTCGGCGCGCAGCAGGCGCTCCTCGCCCAGCGCCCGCGCCGCCATCGCGCCGATCAGGAAGGGCGCCGCCGCTAGTCCCAGCCAGGAACCCAGCATCAAGGGGGCTCCGATGAAGAAGGCGATGGCCCCGGCGTAAAGGGGGTGGCGGACGATGGCGTAGGGGCCGGTCGCGGCGACGCTCTGGCCGGGCTGCATCCTCACCTGCGGCGCCGCGAAGCTGTTGACCGCGAACGCGCGCCACCCCAGCCAGACCGAAAAGCCGATAGCCAGTACGCCGACGCCCTGAAGAAACGGCGGCACGAGCGAAAGGCGCCAGCGTTCGACATCGAGACCCATCAGGGCCAGCCAGGCCAGGAAGCCAAGGCCGGCCCCGATCAGGAAGCGCCGGTCCCACGGCGGCTGCCCGCCCTGCCCCAGCAGGCTCAGGCGCCGGGCCAGCAGCCCCGGATCGCGCCACGCAAGCCACAGCCCGACCGCCAAGCCCAGGGCGCCCGCTTCGACGAGGAAGCCCCAAGCGGCGCCCCACGCCGGGTTTCCGGCCGCCAGGAACAGGACCAGCGCCATGACGGCGAGCCAAAGCGCGGTCTGTAGGAAGAGTCTCAGGACGATCACGCCGCGCACCTCCCAAACAAAGTTCAGCTTAGGGCAGAGGCGCTGTTCACGAAAGAGTCAACGGGCGGACGCGGGGCGGCCTCCATCGAACCTTGGCGCCAATTCGCAAATCGGCTTAACGATTCGCTACCGGGCGTTAACCATTTGGGCCGCCTAAATCGCGCCGCGCGGCGTGGCCGCCGATCGGCCGGGAGGTTCTTTTCAAAGATGCGTGTGCTTCTGATCGAGGACGACCGCGCCGTAGCGCGCAGCATCGAGATGATGCTCAAGTCCGAGGGCTTCAACGTCTATACGACCGATCTGGGCGAGGAAGGCGTCGATCTGGGCAAGATCTACGACTACGACCTCATTCTGCTCGATCTGAATCTTCCCGACATGAGCGGCATGGACGTGCTGCGCAATCTGCGGGTCGGCAAGATCAACACCCCGGTGATGATCCTGTCGGGCAGCGCGGAAATCGACACCAAGGTCAAGACCCTGGGCGGCGGGGCCGACGACTACATGACCAAGCCTTTCCACAAGGCCGAGCTGGTGGCCCGCATCCACGCCGTGGTGCGCCGATCCAAGGGCCACGCCCAGTCGGTGATCCACACCGGCGAGATCGCCGTCAACCTGGACGGCAAGACGGTGGAAGTGAACGGCGCGCGGGTGCATCTCACCGGCAAGGAATACCAGATGCTGGAGCTGCTTTCCCTGCGCAAGGGGACGACCCTCACCAAGGAGATGTTCCTCAACCATCTTTACGGCGGCATGGACGAGCCGGAACTGAAGATCATCGACGTCTTCATCTGCAAGTTGCGCAAGAAACTGAAGGCCGCCGCCCGCGACCACTACATCGAGACCGTCTGGGGCCGCGGCTATGTGTTGCGCGATCCGCACGGGGACAAGGCGGCGGCTTGAGGGGCCGCCGCTGGTCGTCTATGGGCGCGCGGCGGGCGCGGGAATAGCACGGAAATAGTAGATGAGAATGCATCGGAGGCTGCTTGCCCTGGGGCTGCTGCTTGTTGCGGAA
>Ga0208717_1000275_pt1 | contig 18912 bp, 18 predicted proteins | sample NGESurF53shallow_FD_184489 | JGI IMG/M metagenome (GOLD analysis project Ga0208717, IMG submission 184489) | Arctic peat soil microbial communities from Barrow, Alaska - NGEE Surface sample F53-3 shallow (SPAdes) | ecosystem: Environmental > Terrestrial > Soil > Wetlands > Peat ... | reverse complement strand
TGTCCGATCTTGCCGCGGTGGCGCCGACGCCCTGGAAGGAACTGTTCCACGCACATCGGGCCGCGTTTCGGACCTTGATCGACGAGGTTACCGCCCTTGCGGAGGCAAACCAGCAGGCACTTCGCGGGGCGTGCGTCACCAGCGAACGGAATTTGGCAACGCTTCGGTCAGCAACTTTTCAGGTGCAGGTGTGATCCCAGCCCGCGTCGACCTTGACGACGAAGACACCAGGCTGCTCACTTACAAGCAGGCCCTCGCGGCGGCGGTCGAGCACCTCGATGTGGCCGCATTGGTGGCTGCCGACGTGTCTGCTATGACGGCCGGGCCGAATGTGACGAGCGACATCGACCCGCTCGTGGCGGATCGGGCTGGCGATGACTTCGGTGATGACTTGGCGGACGAAGTTGCCTATCGCGCGGCGCTGACCGCGTTGAGCGGAGTCGTCCAGCGATCCCTGCGCGACTTCTTGTCCTAGCCGTGCCCCGCCGACAGCTACTTACTGGACGCGATCTGGGTGTACTGGGACGCCTCGGCCTGGCCCTGCTGCGGCAGCCCGCGCTGCTGTGCCTGAGCCTTCTGCCAGGACTTGTGACAGCTGCAACCGGTGCATCCATCCATCAAGCGTGACGGCTTGGTTTCACCTGACGGAGCGCGGACGACGACGCAATCGCAGTCGGGACACGTCTCGACGTACATGATCTGCATGGTGGTCTATCGGCAGAAGCACCTGCCGAACTGAGCGTCGTGGGGCCTTCTCGACCTTCGCAGATGACACGATTAGGTCATGCAATCCGCCCTGTCGGGCGGTTAACGTTTGTTCATCGCTGTCGCGCTCTGGCCCTTGGGGTGGCTGTGGTGGCTGTTGCTACTCGGTGGCCAGGAGGGGACATGAGCACTTCAATTCAAGGCAGCACTTCAGCTCAAGGCAGCACTTCAGCTCAAGGCGGTGTCGAGTTCGACCCGCGCATGCACGACTCGGCGTTTCTCGAAGAGATCGACCTCTACAGCGAGCTCATCATCGTCGCAGCGGCGAGCAGCGGGACGCTGTCTACTGACGCGATCGATAGCGCGCTCGGCGTGGTGGCTCTCGTGAGCTAGCTAGTCGTGGCGGAACAGTACGTCGGTGTCCCAGCGATTGAAGCCGAGTGACTCGTACAGCCTGATTGCTGCCACGTTGGACTCGTCGACGTACAACATGACCTGCTGCAATCCGAGCGAGCGCAGATACTGCAGCCCGACCAGTGTCAGCTGCCGACCGAGTCCCATACCTTGGGCGGCCGGATCCACGCCGACCACGTATACCTCGCCGATCGGTTCATGCCCCTGCTCGTCGACACGATGGCCGTGCACCTTCGTCCAGTGAAATCCGATCAGTCGCGTGTCGCCGTCGATTTCCTTCTCTGCAAGGAAAAAACCGGCCGGATCGAACCACTCTTCGGCCATCCGCTGTCGCAGATCTTCCAGCTTCCAGTGCCCTTGTTCCGGATGCGACGCGAACGCGCGGCTGTTAACGGCGAGCCACGCCTCGTCGTCCGCACCTGGTTGAAATGTTCGAACCGTCACGCCATCAGGCAGGACGACGGGGGGCAACGTCGCGAACAATGATCGGCGAAGTTGAAACAGCACCCGAATGCGCTGAAAGCCGAGGTGTTCAGCCATCAATGCGGATTCCGCGAGTCCGCCGTGTGCCCACAACCGCAACGGTCCGTGCGCGTGCTCGAGTGCGGCCGTGATGATCGCGGCACCGTAGCCCTGACGGCGAGTAGCTGGTGCGACGACCATCTCGGCGCTCGGTCCGTCGACCGGGTCGGTCGTGTCGAGATGCGCGTAGCCAACGAGGTGCGAACCGTGCCACAGCAACAAATTCCGGGCCGGCTCGTCGCCGCCGTAGCGCAAGTGCAGCATCACGTGTTCGGACAACGGCCGGACGCCGTCCGCTTCGGTCGCCTCGTCGACAACCTGGGTGACAGCCTCGATCTGCTCTGGCGTCAACCGGCCAACGACGTCAACACGGGTAGGCGGAGCTTGGTCAGGTGCCACGTCGATGACCCTAGGTGACCGGCCGCCTTGGGCCTAGCCGGTGCATGCCTAGAAGCTTGAACCTAGTCGTGGATGCGGATCTGCCTAAGGTCGCGCAACACCATCTCGGCGGCATCATCGTTGTCGGCCCGATCGGTTGCGGCTTCGCTTTGGCCAGCCGACCGTTCGACTTGTGGCAGCACGAACTTGTAGCCGACGTTGCGGACGGTGCCGATCAGCACTTCGTGCTCGGTGCCGAGCTTGGCGCGCAGGCGCCGCACGTGGACGTCGACAGTCCTGGTGCCACCGAAGTAGTCGTAACCCCAGACCTCTTGCAGCAGCTGGGCCCGGGTGAAGACGCGACCTGGGTGCTGCGCGAGGTATTTCAGCAGCTCGAATTCTTTGAAGGTGAGGTCGAGCGATCGACCCTTCAGGCGAGCCGAGTAGGTGGCTTCGTCGATCGTCAGTTCACCGGAGCGAATGACCTCGTCCTCGGCGTCGATGTTGCGGGCGGCCAACTCGAGCCGGCCGGCGGCCAACCGCAGCCGTGCCTCGAGCTCGGCCGGGCCCGTCGTGTCGAGCAGGACATCGTCGATGCCCCACTCGGCTGTGACGACGGACAGGCCGCCCTCGGTCATGACGAGGAAGAGCGGGCAGGACACCCCTGTGGTTCGCAGGAGTTGGCACAGCGACCGGGCGTGGGCCAGATCGCGCCGCCCGTCGACCAGGATCGCGTCAGCCGGGGGCGCGTCGAGCAGGGCCGATACCTCAGCGGGAGCCACCCGCACCTTGTGCAAGAGCAGGCCCAGGGCGGGCACGACCTCAGACGACGGCTGCAAGGCGTTGGTCAGCAACAACAGGGTGCTCACGTCGGCCTCCCCTCACGAAAACTCAGCAGTTGGTGCCACACCCCTCGACGCTGAGGGCGTTCGCTGCGCTGGACTTGTTCCGCAGCCGGGCGAACTAGGCCAAGGATACGAGTGCGAGTGTTTCCAACGGGTTTCGGCGCCGTGAACGCAGGTAACCGCGGCGTTTCGGCGGGGTGCGACCATGAGGTGGTGACTTCTGTGTCGGCGGCGTCCGACGGATCTTCGGCCCGGGCCTTGCTGACCGGCGCGCTCGCGGCGATCTCGACGTCGCTGTTCGCCGTGGTTGTCCTAGCTGCGTCGTCGGGTGGCCGGCTGTTGCTGGCGGCGGCACTGCTCGTCGTCCAACTTGCGCTGGTCATTGGTTGGTTTCGCAGTGCGCACCTGACCACCGTCGGCCAGGCGAGCGGGGCCTTGGCTGCGATTGCGGCGGCCGTCGCCGCTGATGTCGTGCTGCTTCGCACGCATGATCGGGCCAATGTGCGCGGGTTGGCTGGGGTGCTGGCGGGCCTCGTCATCGTCGCGTTCGTCATCCAGCTGGCGCGACGCGATGGTCGCGACCGGCTGACCAATGCGATTTCAGCTTCGGTGGCGTCTGGTGCGCTGGCGATTGCGGTGTCGGTGTTGATCGCGGTCCGTGGTGGTCCGCACGGCACGACCTTGGTCGCGGTGGCGCTGACGGCGGTCGCCGTCGGCGTCTTGCCCGTGCAACCCCAGGTACCGCTGTGGGCTTCAATTCCCGCGGGGTTGGCCTTGGGCGCCGGTGCGGGACTGCTGGTCAGCCACGCCACGGGGGCGTTCGGTCTCGGAACCGGCGCCGTTGTCGCGATGGTCTCGGTCGCGCTCGCGGTGGGCGCTCGGGCTGCGCTCGCGAAGGTCCCGCCTGGCGTCGTGGCCTGGCCGGTCGTTGCCACCTTGCCGTTGGTCGTCGTCCCTCCTGCCGTCCTTGTCGTCGCGCGCATCATGGTCGGTTAATCGCGTGGACTTGCTGTGGCGCGGCGGCCGCGTATGAGGCGGACCATCTGGGTGCTCATCGTGCTGGCGATCCTTGGCGGCCTTGGCTTCTTGGGCGACCGTTACGCCGCGCATGTCGCGGCCGGACATATCGCAACCGCCGTCCAGACCGACGCGAAACTCGCGCATAAGCCGAACGTAGTCATCCAGGGTTTCCCGTTCCTCACGCAGGTGGCGAACGGGAAGTACAAGCACATCGACGTGACGGCGACCGACATCTTCCAGCGCGGCGAGCCGGTCGGGTCGGTGCTGAAGCTCGACTTCGCCGGTGTGCGGATCCCGGTTTCAAAGGCCTTGCATGGCGACGTCGGCACGGTCCCGGTGCACGAAGTGACTGGCACCGCCGCGATTCCGTTCTCTGACCTGCTTGCGGTGGCGGACATCCCGGGCCTGACGATCATCTCCGCGACGCCTGGCGGCAACCAGCTCAAGGTGAGCGAGGTCGTCGCGACCGGGCCGACGAGCGTGACCGCGTTGGTGACTGCCGGCGTGACCGTCCGCGGCGGATCGCTCGTGCTCAGTGCGCTCAACGTGGCGCAGGCCAACGGGAAGCCGGTGCCGGCGGCGGTCCGGCAACAGGTTTTGGCTCAAGCGGTGTTCTCAGTGAAGCTGCCCGGCCTGCCAACCGGCGTCCAGATGACCGCTGTGAGCGTGACGGCGACTGGCCTGCTGGTCACCCTGCACGCCAATTCGTTGGTGCTCACTCACTGAAAGCGCGTTCCGCGCTCACCGAGGCCAAAGAGACTTCGCCGGGACGGGCGGAGGCCGACGGCGGGCCGCGGTGGGTGGGAGTGTTGGTCTCCAACGCGTGCAAGAGGGCGCGCTCGAGACCAACCGTCGGCCGGAGCGCGGCACCGAACGGCCAGCCGCGCCTCATTTCGTGCCGGTGGGATGTGCGCGTGGGGTAGGTTTCGGGCGTGAAAGTGGTGGTGCCGCGCGAGACGGCGGCGTATGAGCGTCGCGTCGCGTGTGTTCCCGACACCGTCACGAGGATGCGGGCTGGCGGTTTGACCGTGGCCGTCGAGCGCGGCGCCGGGCTCGCAGCCGGGTACAGCGACGAGGCTTATGCGGCCGCAGGCGCCGAGATCGTTGATCGTGACGCGCTGAAGCTGGCCGACGTGGTTGTTGCTGTGCAACCGCTCCCGATCGCCGACGCCAAACTCCTCCACGAGGGCGCGCTGGTGTTGAGCTTTCTGCAGCCGGCCGCCGAGCTCGAGCTCATGGCGACGTTCGCGGCGCGCAAGGTCAACGCGATGTCGATGGAGCGGCTGCCACGAATCTCTCGCGCGCAGAGCATGGACGCGCTCTCGTCGCAGTCGCTGGTGATCGGGTATCGGGCTGCGCTCATCGCGGCCGAGCGGCTGCCGCGGTTCTTTCCGCTGCTCATGACGGCCGCCGGAACGGTGCCGCCGGCGAAGGTCCTCGTGCTCGGTGCCGGTGTGGCCGGTTTGCAGGCGATCGCCACCGCGCGACGCCTCGGCGCTGTCGTCTCCGCATATGACGTGCGGACGGCGGCGGCCGAGGAAGTGAAGAGCCTTGGGGCGACGTTCGTGGCCCTTGATCTCGAGGCCCTCGAAGGCGCCGGCGGTTACGCCCGGGAGATGACCGAGGACAGGGCGGCTCGCCAGCGCGAGCTCTTGACCCCGTACCTCGCAGCGTCCGATGCGGTGATCACGACGGCCGCGGTTCCGGGCCGCCAGGCGCCGATGCTGGTCGACACCGCGATGGTCGAAGCGATGCGGCCGGGCACGGTCATCATCGACATCGCCGCGGAGTCCGGCGGCAACGTCGAACTCTCGCGCCCTGGTGAGGAAGTCATGCACAACGGGGTACTCGTGTGGGGCGGTCGCAACATGGCTAGCGGCATGGCATTTGACGCAAGTCGGCTCTACGCGCGCAACTTAGCGAACCTGCTGTTGCTGATGACCAAAGACGGCACGGTCACCCCCGACCTCGGTGACGAGATCGTCGCGGGCGCGCTGGTAGTGCACGACGGGGCGGTGCGCGGGTGAACAACGTCGGGTGGCTCACCATTTTCATGCTGTCGATTTTCGTTGGCTTCGAAGTCATTTCGAAGGTCTCCGCCGTACTCCACACTCCCCTGATGTCGGGGGCGAACGCGATCCACGGAGTCATCCTGGTCGGCGCGATTCTGATTACCGGGACGTCGTCGGGCGGCGTTCAGTTGACCCTCGGCCTCGTTGCGGTGGTGCTCGCCACGGCGAACATGGTCGGCGGGTTCGTCGTGACCGACCGGATGCTGGAGATGTTCAAGGGCCGCGGCAAGGCCGCGAAAGCAGCGAGTAAATCGTCGGCAGCAACAGCAGCGGCCGCGTCCGGCGGCACAACAGCCGCGTCCGCGGCGCCTGGCACCGCGACCGATCGGCCGGCTTCGTGAGCACCGCCACCCAGGTCGCCTACCTCTTCACGGCCCTGTGCTTCATCTTGGCGCTGAAGGGCCTCTCGTCCCCCAAGCATGCGCGTAACGGCAACCTGGTCGGCGCACTCGGTGCGACAGTTGCCGTAGTCGTCACGGTCTCGCAACGGCACCTCGGCCACCGGGTCCCGATCATCATCGCGATCGTCGCCGGCGCGATCATCGCGGTGCCGGCCGCGCGCATGGTGAAGATGACTGCGATCCCGCAGATGGTCGCGATGTTCAACGGCGTCGGTGGCGGCGCCGCGATGCTCGTCGCGCTCGACGAGTTCTTGCGGCTGCACCGGGTCGACTCGACCGCAGCGGCGATCGCTGTCGCGTTCACTGCGATCGTCGGCAGCGTGAGCTTCACCGGTTCGCTGATCACGTTCGGCAAGCTGCAAGAACTGATGACTGGCCGGCCGATTTTGGTGCCGGGCGCGCGCGTCATCACACCGTTGGTCGGCCTCAGCGCGGTCGGCTGCGGAATCGCTGCCGTTGCTACCGCCGACGGCAAGACGGGCAGCGTGACATTCCTGGTCATTTGCACCGTGCTTGCACTTGGCCTTGGCGTGCTGTTCGTACTCCCGGTCGGCGGCGCCGACGTGCCTGTTGTCATCTCACTGCTCAATGCATTCACTGGCTTGACGGTCGCCGCATCGGGTTACGTGCTCGATAACACGTTGCTCATCGTGGCCGGCACGTTGGTCGGTGCATCCGGCACGATGCTGACGTTGCTCATGGCGCGCGCGATGGGTCGCTCGATCACGGGTGTGCTGTTCGGTGCGTTCTCGGGTTCGTCGACTGCCGGCTCGACCGCTGAAGTCGTCTCCAGTGACCGCGCGGTGAAGTCAGCTGGCGCCGATGACATCGCGATTCTCCTTGCATATGCGAGAAAAGTTGCGATTGTTCCGGGCTATGGTCTCGCGGTCGCACAAGCCCAACACACCATCAGAGAGCTCGTTGATCTACTAGAATCACGTGGCGTCGAGGTGTTCTACGCGATCCACCCGGTAGCTGGTCGTATGCCGGGACACATGAACGTCCTGCTCGCCGAGGCGAACGTTCCTTACGAGCAATTGAAGGAAATGGACGACGCCAACCCCGAGTTCAGTTCCACTGACGTCGCTGTTGTCGTCGGTGCAAACGACGTGGTGAACCCAGCCGCTCGCGACTCCGCGGGCAGCCCGATCTACGGCATGCCGATCCTCAACGTCGACGAAGCCACCAACGTCGTATTCATGAAGCGCTCGATGCGTCCCGGCTTCGCCGGTATCGACAACGCGTTGCTCTACCACCCGAAGACCACCCTGTTCTTCGGTGATGCGAAGGACTCGCTCTCGAAGCTGGTTGCGGCCGTCAAGGCGATCTGACCCCAATGTCCGCGCCCGGTTCGTGATCGCGTCGTGGTCATCTGCAAGCCCATCGGACCTCACCGGCAACCCGGTCACAATCACTCGGCGAACTAGGCAGCCGCGGCAGGCTTAGCCGGCGCCGACCGTGCCGTACAGACGGTCACCCGCATCTCCCAGGCCCGGCACGATGTAGCCGCGCTCGTTGAGTCGCTCATCGATCGCGGCGGTGACGACGGCTACCGGCACCGTCGACGTCCCGAACTGTTCCTCGAGGTGGGCTAGACCTTCGGGTGCGGCCAGCAGGCAGATCGCGGTCACCTGGTCGGCGCCGCGTTCGAGCAGCAGCTTGATCACTGCGCCAAGGGTGCCGCCGGTCGCGAGCATCGGGTCGAGCGCGAACACCTGGCGGCCGATCAGGGAGTCAGGCAGTCGCGAGGCGTAAGTAGTCGCGACGAGGGTGTCTTCGTCGCGCACCAGCCCGAGAAACCCGACCTCGGCGGTGGGGAGCAGCCGGCACATCCCGTCGAGCATGCCGAGCCCGGCGCGTAGTACCGGGACGACCAGGGGCCGGGGTCGGGCGAGTCGGGTGCCGCGGGCATGCGCGACCGGGGTGACGACGTCGACAACGTTCGTCCGCACGTCGCGAGTCGCCTCATAAGCAAGCAAGGTCACCAACTCGTCGACCAACCGGCGAAACGTGGGGGAGTCGGTGCGTTGGTCGCGCAGGGCGGTCAGTTTGTGGGCGATCAGGGGATGGTCCGCCACCAGAGTTCGCATGCCCGAACGGTATAGGGAGCAGCGGCGGAACCGTACATCCGGATTCTCGACGCCCTCCCATTGGCTGGCCCGGGGAGCGCGTGCCACGATGCAGGCATGTCGAGCGATCGCAGGCCAGGAGCACGGGAAGCGAGCTCGGGGTCGGAGGACGATGCCGGCCGCGACTTCGCCGTGGTGTGTTATCGCGAGGAGGGGCGCTGGGAGCTGGGGCTACTCCCCGAGCGCGCGTCGTCCAGCCTTGAATCGTTGATCTCGGTCTTGCGCCAGCAGCCGGGCGAGGTGACCGTCGGCCTGGTCGACATCGCGGACGACTTCTTCATCGCCGTGCGGCTGAGCGGCGAGGGTGTCCGGCTGCTGCTCTCTGACGTGACGGCGGCCGACGAATGGGCGCTGGCGCGCGAGGCGCTGGAGTGGCTCGGGGTCCCCGAGCCGACGGATGAGGATCTCGACGACGTCGTCCCAGCCGGTGATCTGGCGCTGTTCTCCGACCTCGGGCTGCCCGAGATCGAGCTCGGTTTGATGTTGTCCGACATCGACGCATATGCCGATGAGATGCTGTTCTCGATAGCTCGCAGGCTCGGTTTCGGCGATGATCTCGAACGTCTCGTCGATGCGGGCGTTCACTAACCCTTCCACCGGCGCCACTTTCGGGAGAGTGCGTGTCCCACTTCGCAGCCCTAGCCGCACGAACAGATGACGGCTGGCACAGCACTGAGGTCGAGCTCGAGGGCCTCGCCGACATTGATGAGGTCGCCGAGGTGATGCGTGACGCATCCGTCGATGACGGCCCGGTCTTGCTCTTTGTCGAAGAGGACGACGAGTGGTTCGCCATCGTTCGCGTCGACGGGGTCGGCGAGCCGCGGACGTTCATCTCCGACGCGCGCGTCGTGCCCGGCAGCGAGTTGGCCGCCTTGGTCTATGAGGAAGAGCCTCCGCAGGACGCTTTCGAGGAGCTCGAGTCGGCACTCGATGACGATGACGAAGATGTCGAGCTCGACGAGGAAGAAGAGCCCGCCGCTCGACCGGACGCCGAACCCCGAGGCGCGACCGATGTCCTTGCTGACCTAGGGATCAGCGCTCCCCAGCTGCTAGCGATGTGTGCCGAGGAGGGCATGCTGCCGGCCGACGTCATCACCGCAGTTTGCGAGCGCCTCGGCTGTGCCGAGGAGATCGAGGTCTACCGCTGACAACCGCCTCGGACGAGTCGCTGATGCGGCTCGCCCTAGAGCAGGCCGTGCTCACCGCAGCGTCTGCCGACGTCCCGGTCGGTGCGATCGTCCTCGATGCGGACGCCGAGGTGGTGGGGGTCGGGCGCAACGCGCGCGAGCTGACCGGCGACCCGACGGCCCACGCTGAGGTGTTGGCTCTGCGTTCTGCTGCTGCCGCTTTGGGGACCTGGCGGCTGTCGGGCTGCACACTCGTGGTGACGCTCGAGCCCTGCACGATGTGCGCGGGCGCTTTGGTGTTGGCGCGGGTGTCCAGGGTCGTGTTCGGGGCTGCGGATCCTAAAGCCGGTGCGGTCGGCTCGCTGTGGGACGTCGTGCGCGACCGCCGCATCAATCACCGGCCGGAAGTGGTCAGCGGGGTATTGGCGCCGGAGTGCGGTTCGCTGTTGCGGGACTTTTTCGAGGGCCGCCGAGGGGTCAGCTAGGCTCTCCCGCGGTGGAGTCGCGTAGTGGCCGAGCGCGCACGCCTCGAAAGCGTGTGAGGGTGAAAGCTCTCCGTGGGTTCAAATCCCACCTCCACCGCCAAATTGCTCGGCCGCCAGTCCGCCCGCCCCGCCGCCCCCGATCTGCCTCGCCCCCACCGTCGGTTGATCACGTAAGGGGGTGTGGGGGCCCCTCAACAGGTGGGCGCACCTGTTGAAGTGACGGTTCGCCTAGCGGGACTACGGGCGGTTGCGCGATCGGCCTCAACTGACCGGAGGACACGATGCACGTTGGCATCGACAGCTTCGTTTCTACCGTGACCGATCCGGGGACTGGTCGCGCCATCGGTCCTGAGGAGCGGATCGAACACTTGTTGGAGGAGATCGCGCTCGCCGACGCGACCGGCGTCTACTCCTTTGGGATTGGCGAGCATCACCGCGAGGAGTACTACGACTCCGCGCCGCCGATCATCCTCGGTGCCGCCGCCGCGCGCACAACGCGCATCCGGCTAGGCAGCGCGGTAACCGTACTCAGCGCCGCCGACCCAGTACGGGTGTTCCAGCAGTTCGCGACTCTCGATCTCATCTCGAAGGGCCGTGTCGATCTCATCGTCGGGCGCGGCTCGTTCATCGAGGCGTTTCCGTTGTTCGGACTAGACCTCGACGACTACGACACGCTCTTCGCCGAGAAGCTCGATCTGCTGTTGAAGATCCGCGACGACATCCACGTCACGTGGTCAGGGCAACACCGTCCGGCCCTCACCGGGCAGGGCGTCTACCCACGCCCCGTACAGAACCCGCTGCCGATCTGGGTCGGCGTCGGCGGAACTCCCCAGTCGTTCGTGCGGGCGGGTCTGCTCGGGCTGCCGCTCATGGTGGCCATCATTGGCGGTGAACCGCGCAGATTCGGTCCACTCGTGGATCTGTACCGACGTGCTGGTGCCGAGGCAGGTCACGCCCCCGAGGATCTGCACGTCGGCTTGCATGTCTTCGGCTTCGTTGGCGACAGTCTCCAGTCTGCCTCTGACACCATCTATCCGGGCTGGCACAAGATGTTCACCTCGGCGTCGCGAGAGCGCGGGTTCGCACCGCCTACGCGCGCGCAATTCGATGCAACGAGTGGTCCTGACGGCGCGTTCTTCATGGGCGATCCAGATACCGTCGTTGCGAAATTGCGACGCGTGTCGCAGCAGCTCGGCGGTGTGGAGCGGGTGTCGCTGCAGATGACCAATCCGCTGCTCGCCCACAAGGACTTGCTCCGCGGCATCGAGCTACTTGGCACCCAAGTGGTCCCGCAAGTCGCCGACGACTGACGCCGCAGCGCAAGCGCGACGTTGAGGTGCTCACCGGTCTGCTTTGGCTGGCTCGCTTCCGATCGAGTCGATCCACTTTTGGAGGCGTCGGCTTTCGCGGGTCATGAGCTCGGGGTCTCTCAAGGCTTGGGGCAGCACCGCCGCTCCATGGTGCGAGGCGATGAATCTGACTGCGAGGTCACGCGCGTCAGGTTGACCTAGGGCGAGGACTGCTTCTCGACAGCGAGATTAAGGCGCAGACATCGGCAAGTGGCGAACCGCAGTCGATGGCTAGCGTGGACAACGTCTGACGCTGCTTGGACACTGAATGGCGCTCGGGCGCTGACGATCGGTAGAGAGTCAGGGTCCGCACTCGACCATCGAGGCGGCACCGATGAAGTCTGCATTCATGGTCCGACGCTAGATTCGCCGTCGCGCAAGGGAATCGGGGCAAACCCTCGATCAGGGCCGCGCATCTAGCGCCGCGCGTGGAGCGCACTTACGGTTGCGAGCATGGCCGGATTCCTCGTGGAGCGCTATTGGCCGGGTGTGACGGCTGCCGATGTCGATGCGGTTGCGCGGCGGCTCACGGAACTGGGCGACGACGATGCGACGTTCGTCGCCAGCACGCTGATCCCGGCCGATGAGGTGGTGTTCTTCGAGTTCAGAGCGGACGACGAGGCCGCCGTCCGTGAGCTCGCGCGCCGCGCTCAGTTGCGTTGCGATCGGCTGGTTTCGGCTGAGCGCCATCCGCACGCTTTCTAAAAGCTGAGCGACATCACGAGGACGCCGAGCCTATCCGAGCTCCGAGTTCAGCACGCGAACGGATGCCGAGCTTTCGGTACACGCGCGCCAGGTTGGCTTCCACGGTTTTGACCGCCAAGAACGTGCGGTCGGCAACCTCCTTGTTGCTGAGCCCAGACGCCGCGAGCTGCGCGACCAATCGCTCGGTTTCGGTCAGCTCAGATGGTGCGGACGGGCGAACGTTGACACGCGCCAACTCCGCTGCCGCTTGAGCCTGCCATGCGGTTGCACCGAAAGAGGCGAACTCGCGCTCGGCTTCCATCAGCAACGCGCGCGCATCGGACTTCGCCTTGGCACGGCGACTGATCCGGCCGGTGATCAGCAACGTCCGGGCGCGATCGAAACGCAACGGCGAGGCGTCGTACCACGCTAGGGCGGACGCCGAAAGTGCGAGCGCAGCACTCATCCGTCCCGCGTGTGCTTCGAGCATTGCGCGGCCGGTCAAGACAACGGCGGCGGCCGACTCGCGACCGGATCGTATCGCCTGTTCGGAGAGCTCATCGCAAAACGTTGCGGCATCCGCCGTCCGCCCTGCTTCGACTAGGGCGCACACGTGGTCGAGGTGCGAGCGACTGTAACCAGGCTCGCCAAAGTGCATCTGCACTAGCGCTGCGTGCCACAGATCCGTGTGCGCGACCGCGCTGGTCGCGTCGTTTCGAGACAACGCAACGAAGCCGAGGACGGCGTGCACGCGATGCACGATCCACGGGTTGGTGGTCTCTGCTTCAAGGACGCCGAGCAGGATTCGCGAGGCCCCGTCGAGGTGCCCCTGGTAGGCCATAGCAAGGCCGAGGTTGTAGCGCGCCTGAGTTTCTTGGCTCTGGAGTTCACCTTGGATCGCGACCTCGAAGTGTTCGTCGGCGTAGGCTCGGCCGGCCGCGAGTTGCCCACGCCACAGGTAAATCGGCACGAGGTGACCGAGCGCGTACGTGATGGACGAGAGGTCGCCCGTCGCACGCGCCTCCTCGAGCAACGCAAGTAGCCGCTCTTCAGCAGCGTCGATGTCGTCGGCGTACTTCAGCAGCGCTGCGTAGCTCGCGTCGGCCCGATCCGACAATCGCCGTGACGGGTGTGCGTGCTCGATGTCGATCGCGCGCGCGAACAGCTCATGGTCGAGCCCATGGCCCGCTCGAAAACGGGCGCCCGCGAGCTGAGCAAGGGCACCCGACAGGATCATCGGATCTGGATTTTCCGTTGCCACAAGGAGATCGACCGCCTGCTGGGCGGAGCTCTCGGAAACGTCGATGTCATCGGTCACGGCAGCGACGGTAAGTAACGCTTCAGCCAACACCAGCGGGTCGTCCCCGGCCTCCGCGATGGCCACCTGCAGCTCCCGCTCAGCGTCCGCCCAGCTCGTGACCTCGATGGCGATCTCCGCAAGCCTGATGCGCCGGCGCGTACGCGCTGACCCAGGCTCAGTTGCAGCGATCGCCTCGGATTGTGATTGCCACGCACCCGAACTGTCGCCCGAACGCAGTTGCGCATCGGCAAGCCGATCGAGGCGGCCCGGTCGCAACGCAGCGTCGGTCGTGTGCTCCAAGGACAACTGCGCAAGACCAACAGCAATATCCGGGACGCCGGCGGCGAGCGCCGCAGTGACGCCGGCGTCGAGATCGGCGGCAAGAGCCGCCTGCGGCTTCGTCGCCGCGAGTGCCGCGTGCCGCACGCGCTCGACGGGATCATCGGCCGCGGCGGCGAGACGCGCATGTAACTGTCGACGCCGCGAGGGGGTGAGACCGTTGTACGCGGCCGCACTCAGTAGTGGATGAGCGGCTCGAACCACGCGGACCGCACCAATCACGGCCGGCTCATCGACGACGACCATCCCCGCTGCTACGGCTTGTTCGATCGCGTCGGCGTCGCGGTCATCTGCGATGAAGCGCCATGCGGCCGCAGTGGCGGCGACCACGTCGGCAACCTCGGCGGGTAGGTCACGCACCCGCGCGTCGACCAGTGCGTTGAGCCCGGCCGGTACGGGCAGCGGCGTACCGGCCTTGGGGCTGATCTCGAGTTGGTCGAGGGCGCGGGCCAGTTCCAATGCGTAGAGCGGATTGCCCCCGGACGTCTCGTAGACGCGGAGCAGCAGCGGGCGAGCGAGTCGGATCCCGCGGCGCGCCCGCAATAGATCGAACAGTGCGCCAAGCGTCAACGGACCAATCGAGATCACGGAGTATCGATCGCTCGGCAAACCTTGCAGCACTGGCAGCCGCACGTCGTGGTCACGAACGGTAGCGAGCAGGCGCGCCGGATGCGGACCTTCGATTCGCCGTAGCGCGAAGGTCACTGCCGCTGCGCTGGCCGTGTCGAGGTAGGGCAGGTCGTCGATGGCCAACAACACGGGTGCCGTGATCGTCGCTGACTGCAATGCCGATAGCAACGCCGTGCAGACCATGCGTTCGTCGAGCGTCTCGGACGCTTGTATCGACCCGGTCTGGAGTGACACGACCTCGAGGGCACGCCGTTGCACGTCCGGCAACGATGCGAGCGTTGTCGGCGGCATCGTGCGCATCAGGTCGGTCATCCCGACCCATGGCAGTCGGGCCTCGGCCGACGTGGCTCGCGAGATCAGCACGTGATCGCCGGCCGCGCGTCGCTGCGCGACGAGCGACTCCCAGATCGCTGTCTTTCCGATGCCCACGTCGCCGGTCAACAGGACCGCGGCCGTGCGGTCGGCCGATGCGTCGAGTGCCGCCAGGCTTGCGGCCCGTTCTATTGCGCGCCCGATGAGGTCCGCGGGATCGGCGCCACGCAGCTCTTCCGACTCGGACATCGGTCTCCCGGTTGCGGCGTGGCAGGTGAAGCGGGCGCGCGGCCAGCGTACGCCCGCCCCTCGCCGTCCCGCCCTGATCGAGGGTTTGCCCCGATTCCACGGCAAGGCTGCGCACCTAGCTTCGATGCGGCGGGAAGGCCCGTCGCGCAGCGTCTGAGCAGGGAGCAGCCATGCAGGTCCGAGCGCTATCAACAGCCGCAGCCATCGTGGTAGTCGGCGTTGTCGCGTTGGCTTCAGCCGCGTGCAACCCCGCGACGAAGTCGAAGACCTCAGCGACAACTGCTGCTGCTACTGCAGGTGCCGCGACCTCGACCGTCATCGAGTCTCCCGACGCCTCGACTACACCGGCATCCCCATCGGCCTCGGCCGCGAGCCAGTTGGTTGCGTCGGCCGCAAGCGTCAGCCCTGCGGCTAGCTCGTCGGCCGCGACTACAGCCGCGCCTGCAGCGGGCGGCGGTGGAACCGTCAACGTCTGCTCGCTAATGACGTCGGCTCAGGCCTCGTCGATCAACGGCGTTACGTACGGAGCCGCCACGCCGCAACATTTCGAGGCCGGTCTCGACGCGTGCGACTACAAGAACAACGGGTCAGCGAATCCCATCGATATCCAGGACCTGACCACCCAGGTGATCTCGCTACCGGGGTGCTACACCCAACTGCAGGAAGCTGACGGCCCCGGCGTCAAGGTCTCGGGCGTGGGTGACGACGCCTTCGGTCACGAGATCGGCATCGACGTGAGGGTGGGCAACCGATGCGTCGAGGTCTCAGGCCTGACCGAGGCCGAGTTCAAGGACAACTACGCACCTGATGCAGCGATGGCCAAGATCATGATCGCCGCGCTGCACTGAGCGCGACGTCCCGAACGGCATCGGCGGCCGGGCTGTTAACACGAACCATCGTCCGAGCCGTCCACTCCACACGCGGGCACGGGTTGGCCGGATTGGCCTCCCCCTGCTCCAGAGTTGTCTCCACCGCCACCAGGTCCAGCAGCGGCTGCGGCCGGCTCACACGGTTTCGGCAGCACGCCTAAGGCAGTCAGGGCCAGCAGGCCGAGGATCTTGGCGACCCTCACGCCTGCGCCGCCACCAGCCGAGATGAAGAGTGACCCGAGCGCGACCACCCCTGTGATGCTTCCACCGTTTGCCGCGGCCCCGACGATCGCCAGGACGATCGATGCGCCGGCGAAGATTGCCTTCGCCGTTTGGCCCATGCACCAGAGGGCGCCGCTGGCGATGCAGCCTGCTAGAGCCAGCGCCAGCAGGACATTGAGGGTGTCGAGGATTACTTCGCCCGGGGTCGCATCGCGGGGCCCGCAATCTGTGCCGCCATCTGCAGTGAATGCCCCGCCGGAACCGTCAAGCAGGACGGCGGTTGCTGCACCCGTCGCGGCGTCGATCACCCAGAACGCCGCCGTCGTTCCGCCGCTCGGCACGAGCGCATGCTGCGTCGCGGTGTAATACGTGGTGTTCAGCACCGCCTGCCATGACGGCTGTTGCGCGGCCGGTAACGCATCGATGAACGTGTCCCACGGGCCTCGCGTGCTTGCCGGCAAGAATGTGAGCGATCGACCCGTGAGGCTGCTGAACGCAGACGCATCGAAGCTCGTCGCCTCCGCCGAGGCAGCGTTGCTAGACAACGTGAGTGCCGTTGCAAACGCAGCGACGGGATCCGTCGTGACCGGCTCAACCGTGTTCAGCAGGGGCGGCAGGTCCAGCCGGATGTCGACTCCGCCGGCCGCGTTACCGCGCTCCTGCAGGATCGCGACCCGCATCGTGGTCACTGCGGTCGGCGTCGCTTCTGGGCCGGCAGGTAGCAGCAGTGACGCCAGCACGGCGGGCACCCGCCGAACCCCCTGTTTGCTAGCGGCATCGACGATGTTTTGCGCCGTAGCCGTCTTCGGCAACGCCAGCACTGGCTGCACCGACTGTGCGCAAGCGATCAGGTCGTCGATGATTGCCGCTGCGGTAGTACTTCCCGGCTCGAACGCAATCGTCGTCAAGCCGCGGATGGCGGCTCGTGTTTCGGCCATTGCCGCGGAGCCGTCCAGCGCTTCGACTGCGGCGTTTCCGGCGAGGTTGACTCCAGCTAGGTGCCGCACTCCGCTGTCGTATTCCGCAACACCGATCCGCACATAGAGACCGGCGAACGACCACGGCGTCGCGGGAGTTGCTGGCGCGGTGTACATCGCATTCGCCACCGGAGTCGTTCGGCCGGTCAGTGAGACCGTGACCATGTGTGTCGTGGATCCTCCGGTTGATGCGGTGTAGCGCATCCGGTACGTGTGCAGAGTTCGAGCCGCAACGAGTGGCTTGATAAATGCCGCGAGCGCCGATGATGTCGTGGGTGCAAGAGGATCAAGCTGAGTGCCGCCCGACAAACTGATCAGGGTCGACACCGCAGTGATGTCGGGCTTGCCGATGGTCAAGCAGACGACGGGGATGTGGGCCGCACCGATCCGTCGTTGTGCTGCCGCGATGTCGGTGGGCAGTTCGCCGTTACTTTGGAAGTCGCTCACCATCAGGATCGCAACCACGCCCTGGTCGACGCCGCCACCACTCACAGCCCCCCACACCACCGAGTACTCGCCGCCGGCCTTGGCGAATGCGGCGAGGAGTCCCGCCTGATCGGGTGCTGCCCACTTCGTCGGATCAGGGCTGCTCGCAGTGTTGAGGCCTAGGACTTGGACGTCGAATGGTGTCTGTTCGGCGGCGGCGACTAGCGTCGTCGCAAGCGACTGCTCGAACGCTGCTTTGGCTGCGGGGGACGGCCACGTCTCCGCGACGCTGCCTGTCGTGTCGTAGATGACGAGGATGCGTGGCTTGTTGTCGCTGGCCGTGTTTGACATCAACGCGATCGATGCAGGCGTCGTGCCGTTGTCGGTAATGCTGAATGCAGCGGCATCGAGCCCGTCGACGGAATTGCCTGCACTGTCGAGCACCGCGACGTCGAGCTCGACTTCGGGGAACGTCGTCGCGCGCGCCGTCGCCTGCATCGACGTGGCCGACGCGATCGCGCTCTTCAGTTGGCTCGCCGACAGGGCCGTCATCGGTCCGTACGCACCCACCGGCGCTGTTGCGTCGTCGCTGCTGCCGCTCGGCTGCGACAAGACATCGCCCTGCAGCGTGATGAGTGGTCCGTTGAACACCTGCGGGGTATCGATTGGCGAGTCGGTCGCGGTCGATGCGAACGATGTGGTGGACGCCGGGGGGCTCGACGCAGCGATCGGAGGCGCGGCGTAAGCAGCCAGCTCGCTTTGTACGCGAAGCATCGGTATCCGTACCGACTGGTTCGCCGGGTCGTTGAGGAACCCGACCGCGCCGCTCGGCGGGACGAAGCTCAGCATCACCTGACGACCGAACACCTCCTCGGCCAGCCACGTGCCGCTAACAAGTTCGACGAGTTGGCCGTGCGGCGTTGTGGATCCGGGCGCGGGGTTCGTCATCGCCGACACCGTGACGCTAACCTGCGGAGACGGAGATTCACCAGCGTTCGATAGACCGGACGGCGCGGTGGTTGTCGGGGTCAGATCTCCAAGCGCGAACAGATACTGCTGCGCCGCGCTCGCACCCGGTGACGAACCGCTCGGTGCCGTACCGACCACCACGACAGGGACGGACGTCGGAAGCAGATCCTTGCGAATCGTGGCACTGCGCAGCGACGTCGGAATGGCGGCAGCGAGCGCCTTCGCGGCTGCCTCCGCCGGACTCTCGACCGGGGTTGCCGAAGATAGCGCGGGCGACGATGTTGGCAGCACGGTTCCGGCCGGCAGCAGTGCAACGGCCTTGGCATACAACGTCTCGTCGGGTTCGAAGTCGGCTGCGCGTACCTGGTACAGCGTGGGCAGGTCGATCGCCGATGGCAGATCCGCCGACATCACCGTCGCCGTGAAGCCGGCCGCGGTCAACAGCTCGGCGAGCAGGTCGGCCCGATCGCGCAGGCTCCCGGCGGCGC
>Ga0208717_1000273_pt1 | contig 18957 bp, 15 predicted proteins | sample NGESurF53shallow_FD_184489 | JGI IMG/M metagenome (GOLD analysis project Ga0208717, IMG submission 184489) | Arctic peat soil microbial communities from Barrow, Alaska - NGEE Surface sample F53-3 shallow (SPAdes) | ecosystem: Environmental > Terrestrial > Soil > Wetlands > Peat ... | reverse complement strand
CATCCTTCCGGCGACTGCCGGTCTTGCGCCATTTGACCTCTCCGATCAGCGAGAATGGGAGAAGACCGACGGGCACCTGGCCCTCGTCGATCCGATCCGCGCGCTTCGCAGCCACTACGACCTGATCGTCTTCGATTGTCCACCCCGTCTCAGCTTGGTCAGCTACGCCGCACTCTGCGCCGCCGACTTCGTGATTGTGCCGCTGGAAGCCGCCGACTGGGGCGCGCAGGGAATCCTGCAAGTGACCGAAGCCATCGATTACGTGCGATCCCGCAACAACGGACGGTTGTCGCTCTTGGGCTATTTGATTTCCCGGTTCAAACGTTCTCGCAGTTACCAGCGCACATATGCCGCGGGCATGCGCGAGCACTTTGGCGATGCAATGTTTGACACGGCGCTCAGTGATCTAGCAGACTTCGAGCGCAGCGTTACCGATCGCATTCCCATCACCCTCCTTGCCCCCCAAAGCCAAGCAGCACAGGTCGCCCGCGAGTTCGCCGACGAAGTCCAGCGTCGCATCGCCGCTCGTACCCAAAGCGCAGCGCGCCCTCGAACGCGTGCTCGCGCACCGGTCGGAACTGCCGCTCGGTAGCCAAGCGCCGGCAGCCCCCGGAGAACAGCGTGGCCGTGTCCGGCTGGGCGGCGCGTTCCTGATCAACCTCGACCGTATCCGCCCCGACCCGTCGCAGCCGCGCACGGTGTTCAACGCTGCCGCACTCAATGAACTCGCGACCTCGATCGGCCGTCTCGGCGTCGTCCAGCCAATCAGCGTCCGCTACATCCCCGCCGATGACATCTACCAGATCATCAGCGGTGAGCGTCGCTTCCAGGCATCGAAACTCGCCGGCCTGCCGACAATCCCCGCGGTTATCGCGAACCCTGACGAAAACGAAATCCTCGTGCGGCAGCTCGTCGAGAACTGGCATCGGCAGGACCTGAACCCCTTTGACCTCGCCGATTCCCTCGTCCAGTTGCGCGATGCGAACAAGTACAGTCAGAAGCAGCTTGCCGACGTTATGGGGAAGTCCGAGAGTGAAATCTCGCACCTCTTGAAGCTGCTCGATCTGACCCCCGACATCCAGAAGCAGGAACGCGCGCGGCTCGACAAAGCCCTCTCGTTCAAGCATCTCTACGAGATCGCACGCCTGCTGCCCGACGAGCAAGTTGTCGTTGTCGCTGCGGCCCGTGAGCAGAAATTAACCGCGGTGCAAACGGGAAAGCTCGTGAGCCACACGATCCAACGTCGCTCCCTGGCGCCGAAGCGTGGAGCACCCGTCACGCGCGTGCAGTACGTCACGACCAAGGCGAGGATCAGCATCGTCTTCCGCAAACAGTCCGTTACCAACGATGAGATTCTCGCCGCGCTCGATGAGGCACGCGATAAGGCTAGGCCGATCAAAGACAAACTTAACATCGAGCGAAAACAATAGTTCCGCCGACCGAGATCATTCGCCAGGCGATGGCTGCGGTGCAACCATAGCCGCCATCATTCGCCGCAGTCGATTGCGCATCTCGTCGTCGAACGGCGGCAACCCCTCGATAACACTGTTGCGCTCCGCGACGTCGAGTATTCGCTCGCGGCGTTCCAAGTCATCTTGAAACCACGGGCAAACATCCTTCAATAGTGGGCCCGTTCCAAAGTGCGTCATATTTGGATTGTGCCACGTGGCTTGTTGCCGTGACGAGACGAACGAGAAGCTACCGAGAAGACGACCCAGCAGACTTTCCGCAATGGAATCAAGACAGCCCCAGGGATGACTTGAGGCAATCGTCGACACTGGCCAGCAGCGAACTGGAGAGCCGGCCGATCGAACGCAGAATGTCCTGCTGTCGCACGGTGTATAAGTTCTCGCACTTCACGGCAGACGCGCCGTTCAGTCCCGACGACTTCCCCTCCGCGGTCTGCGGATCGACGAGCACCTGGGTCGAGACTTTGCCGGCGAGCCGCACGTTGCCGCTGATCATCGCGACGATCGTGTTCTGCAGCCGCTGATTGTTCGTATCGGACTGCACGACAAGGGCAGGACGATTCTTGCCGCGGTTGCCATCGACGTAAGGAAACTCGATGATGATCACGTCACCGCGCCGCGTCATGGTTGCTGCGGGTCCCGGGTGACCGACTGGTAGCCGTCCAAGAGCGGATCGTGCTCGTCATCCTCTTTCATCACCGCGGCAATTAGCGGATACGCCTCGCGCGGATCTTCGTCGCTGAGCACCCGCTGCAATTGATCGTAGACTTCCGCCCTGACAATGACGTAGGTCGCGTTGGTTTCCGGATCGACGACGCGCAGCGGCTCCGCGCCGTGCAGTTGTTGCATCGCTTGCCGGAGTTCGGGTGAGAGTTCAGGGGCCATACGTTGTCTCCAATAAGCCGCTGACATTATACCACGTTGTCAACGTTGGCGCTCACGCCTCGTTGCCCTGAACGGTGCTCGCTGGATTAGCCATCTCCGTGGTATCCTGTCAGCCATGCCCCGGACGGAGCGGCAGCAGCGGCATGGAACGGCCTACGCTGGGCTCGACTTCATCAAGGCGGCCTTCTGCCCGCTGGAATTCAACGCGATGCCGCTCAAGGAGCATGCGCACTGGTCGCACCTGGGACGCGACAAAGCGCTGGCCGTACTGGAAGTGAGCGAGCCGCTCGTCTATCCGCGGCAATTCCCCTACACCGACCGCAACGGGCATCGCAAGGTGGGCACGCAAGTCGTCACTGCCGCCTTCGGCCTCGCTCCCAAAGACTTCGACATGTTCCTCGGGCTTTATACCTACCTCAAGCGTCTCCCCGAATTGCCGGCCGATGGCCGCACGTATCTGACGGTCGATTTTCTCGCGCAGCAACTCGGGCTTCCGGCCGACGGCCAGGCGTCGTACCTGCGTATCCGCAGCCGCGTCTTTCGGTTCAGCTACGTGAAGTACACGAACTCTGCGTTCTGGAATCGCGACCACCAGTCGTATGACATCCGCAACTTCGGGTTCTACAACGTGGCCAGCATGTCGCGGATGACGGAGTCCCGGCGTCCGATCGCCTTCGAGTGGGACCGATCGTTTTTGGAGATCGTGCGCGACGGCACGATGCTCACCTTCGACTACGAACTCTACTGCACGCTGTCCCCGGCGATGCGGCGGTTCTACTTGATCGCGAATCGCGACGGGTGGAATCAGCGGGACAGCGGCGTATTCCTCGCCGACGACTTCGCCATTCATCAGATCGGGTACGATGAGAAACCCGAGCTGCAGAAGATCCGTCTCTTCAAACTTCGGAAGCTTCTCGCGCAAGCCGAAGACTTGGGAATCATCCGCCCCTACGCTCCGTGGAAAGGATACGTCGCGCCGCTGTCGCAGGGACGGGACACGGGGAAGCTCGCGCTGCGTTGGAGTCGCGGACCCGCGTTGCGGAACAAGACCGACGACGCCGACAAGCGCGTGTTCACCGACCGCATCGAGAACGACGCGCTCTACGCGCAAGTAAAAGAACTCCGAGACGAGCACCGCAAGCCGTGTCCGCCCGAAACATTCCGGCGACTCGTCACACGCTTCGGTCGAGACGTGATGCAGAAGCAGATCGTCGTCGTGCTCGCGCAGAAGGAACATCACCCCGCCGATTTCACCAAGAGCGAACTCGCCGCGTTCATCAACCGCTGTCAGCACAACCACCCCGAACCCGACTGGTACAAGGACTTGCGACGCGCAGAACGTGTGGCGATGTTCGATGGAGTAGAGCCTAATCAGCTTTCGATGGACGTGTATGACACGTTCTTCCGTGAGTAGGCACAAGTGGACGTGGCGTAACCAGCAACGGTGGAGAATTAGTGGACGTGGCGTAACCGGGATTGGTGGACGCAGCGTAACCGCAATCGTCCCAAAACTGGTGGACGTGGCGTAACCGGGGACGACCATAGATTGGTGGACGTGGCGTAACCCGGGCGGCCATGAACATGGCTTCCTGATGCGCAGCAACACTTTTCACCGCTTGCGACCCCTCCCCTCTCTGTCTTCCTTCACCGCCGCGACCGTTTCGCTCTGGCCGCGCTGCGACATGATAACTGTATCTATGAGTAAAGTGTTGTCGGAGTATGTCATCGTCATAGCGAGCCTTCTACAAGAAGCACTGTGAAATAAGCAGAAGTTTCTTCTGCCGTTTCCGAACATGCGCCGGCGCTTGGCGCGCGACGACGGGAGCGGTAGCGTCGTTGCGGTCATGTCAGCAACGCCATCGCTCACCGGCAAGACGCAGCACGGCACGCCGACGTTCGCTGACCTGCGGCCGGCCTCCATCGACGCCGAGCGCGTCACCCTCGGCGCCCTGCTCATCGAACCCGAACGCTACTTCGAGATCGCAGCCACGCTTCGCCCAGAAGATTTTCACGAGCGACTGCACCGCGACATCTACGCGGTCATCGTCCGACTGCACGACGAACGAAAGCCTGTCGACTTCGTCACCGTGAGCGAAGAGCTTCGCGACCACCCGCAACTTCTCGCACTCGGAGGCTCTGCCTATCTCGCGCAACTCTGCCAGAACGTGCCGACCACGTCGCACGCTCCACGCTATGCGGAACTCATCCGCGACGCGGCACTCAAGCGGCGGTTGGCCGACGCCGGCAGACAGATCGCCGAGGCCGCGCTCGATCCGGGTACCGAGGCACGCGACGCCCTGGAAAGTGCGGAGCAGAAATTGCTCGCGCTCTCTCGTACCGGCACCCATACCAAGCCGTCGCATATCGCCGAGATCGGCTCCGACGCGTTCGACCGCTATGCCCAACTTCACCAGGCAACCGACAAGGCTGCGCTCTATGGTCTGCGCACCGGCTTCGCCGACCTCGACCACATGCTCACCGGGCTCCAGCCGGGACACCTCGTCATCGTCGCCGCCCGGCCGAGCATGGGCAAGACTTCGCTCGCTCTCGACGTGGCCCGCCACGTCGCCGGCGTGCAGCGCAAGAACGTCGCGGTGTTCTCACTGGAGATGAGCCGGCAAGAATTGCTGGACCGCGTCGTCGCCGGCTTTCTGGGGATCGACGCCTGGAAACTCAAGAAGGGGCAATTGGCTGACTCCGACTTCCAGCGGCTCGGCACATTGATGGACGGTCTGCGCGAGCATCCCCTCTTCATCGACGACGACAGCGACACAACCCTCGTGAACCTGCGAAGCAAGGCCCGCCGGCAGCAGATCGAACACGGGCTCGACCTGCTCATCATCGACTACCTGCAACTAATCGAGGTGACCGACCGGGCCAGCGGCGAGAACCGCACGCAGCAGGTCAGCCATATCAGCCGGCAACTGAAGAACCTGGCACGCGAACTCAACTGCCCGGTCATCGCGCTTTCCCAGCTATCGCGCAGTGTGGAGCAACGCAACCCGCCGATTCCGATCTTGTCCGATCTTCGCGAATCAGGCTCAATCGAGCAGGACGCCGATAGCGTGCTGATGCTCTACCGCCGCGGCGCGTACGACGAGGACTATGAACAGCCGAATCTCACCGACGTCTACGTCCGCAAAAACCGCCACGGTCCGACCGGGCGTCTCGACCTGATGTTCGACCCGGCGAAGATGAGCTTCACCGGCATGGACCGCCGGACCACTCTCCCCTCGTGAACGCCGAACCGATCCCCGACGGCGATCCCTTCGCTCCGCCCGACGAGCCTGGGCACGACGTGGACGAGGAAGGGACGCACGATGCCGAGGAATGCGAGTTGTGTGTGGAGCGCAACCACACCGTCGCCTGCGAATGTCGGTGCGGCAAGTGCTGCGAATCGCTGCTAATCGAGGTCTCGCTGCGCGACGCCGAGCGTGAACCGCGGATCAAAGAACTGTGCGGTCCGATTTGGGATACCGACATTCAAATTTTCGAGGGACGCAAGGAAGTCGGTGGGTATCTGCTCAACAACCGGGAGAATGGCGGCGCGTGCGTGTTCTTCGATCGGCAGACGCGCCTTTGCACAATTCACGAGACGCGGCCCCTTGTCTGCCGGCTCTTTAATTGCGATGAGGAGCAGTCACGGTTCAGTGACGACCCGCCGGACGATCCGTCGGAAGTCCGCCAGGACTGACGGGAGCGATACCGGGATCGCCGGCGGGACGGAGCCCGACGCGGCCACGGCTCGGGAGAGCCGCAAAGTCTTCTCTAGCAGGGCACGCCACGCGCGGAGCTAATCGCCCGCGCGCCCCCCCTGCGCTCCACACGCTCGCCCTCGTACCTCGGGACATGAGCGGGTCGGCAGGGGGGGCGCGCGGGCTGTCATGTTGATTGAGGGTGACTGGCTGCCGACCCGCTCAACTCAAAAAATGCGAGCGTGTGGAGCGAACCGCGCGTGGCGTGCCGCATACCTCCCCGACGGGTTCGGCCGCGGAGCGGCACTGATCAATGTCTCTACAAAACCCCCGGCTCGGTCATGTCTTGACTAGCGTACCGGTTAAGGTCGCCACTGCATGAATGAGTATGAAGACTTGATGGCTTTGTGTGAATGCCTCGGCGATGCATCGATGGCGCATGCCGTTTCGGTCGATCAGCGTGATTTCACGAGGCCGTGACATCTTACGGCCGCCCATCGGGACGAGCGCTCCGATTTCATCGCCAGGGTGAAAGCACGTGGGCCACTTGAGCGAACCGAAACAGCGCCGAAATTCCGCCGACGCGACTTCGCGGCGGAGGTCCGCCACGAATCCATGCCTGGAACAGGCCTGCGGCGGCTCCAAAACCAGGACAGCGCACGCCCGGTGATTCTCCGTCACGTAACGGCGCACTGACATATAGATCGAAGCGCCGTACCGCCTGCTTAGGCGCACCGGTACCAAGATGCCAAAAGCGCACTGGTTGGCCTCGTTGGTAAAAGCGTCTATCTGGAATACCACGTCGGAGGCAAACGTGCTTGCTTCTCGTTCAAACTGGTCCGCGATATCGGGGGCCAGCGTCATTTCGCAATCCTCCGTGACCGCGTAAATATCGCGCTGCCAGGGTAGCACTGCGTGGCCAGTCTCGTGCAGCTTCAGAAAGGTCTGCTTGGCGGCGTGTATTGTTCGATCCAAGTAGATCACCCGCGCGATAACGTCGACCATCCCCATCACCTTGCTCATCGCCCGACGTAATGCTTGGCCAGCCGTCTTGGCCCGCTTCCGAAAGCGAGCAAGCAAGCCATCGTCAAGTATTGGTTCTTCAGCAACGACCACATTGGCCGCCGCAATGACGTCTGCCACCGGCGTCGGAAAGCGGCCCAACGCTGCGGCGTTTAGAAGCGCACGTTTCGCGTGCTGTTGAACAAGGCGTCGCTGCGCGTCCGCGAGCGAGTAGTCATCCGGTCTTGCCACCTTTGCCTCTCCTTGAGCGCAGAAATGCCAGGTATTCCAGGAGACTTTCTTCTTCCTCCCGCGTCAGGTTCTTGTCGACAAACGTCGCTGCCCGCCCATGGCGAACATTTTCCCCAGCGCCGCGAAGCGCATCGGGTGATTCACTGGCGGGCGTGATATATCCCGCCTTCTCCATCAGCGTCTCGTAGGGCACCACGTAAACCGCTGCCAATGCGTGCAGAATATTGGGCGACGGGCGCGCGATTCTGTTTGTCTCCAACTGCGACAAATAGGCGTTGGAAACGGCCCCGTCGGTCGCTTTTTCTACCTCTCGCAACGTCAACCGCCGAATAGCCCGGATATTGGCCAGGTAGTCGCCCAGGGGTTGAACCTCGGGGGGGTCGGGAGCCGCAGGTTTGGGTCCGCCCGCAACTTTTCTTTTCGTCATGGCTCGGTCTCCTTAGAAATCTCTCGAAGTTTACCGCGATTTGCTATGAATAGCAAGCATTCTTAGTAGTTGCTTGACAAACTTAGCAAGATTCGTACAATGAGCACAGACGAGCATCGGCCAGCTGCATGTTGCAGACGGCATAACCCGTCCAAGCCTCGAATTGGGAGCAGAAGTTATGGCTGAAACAGCGACGATTCCGGAAAACTCGCAACACGGTGCGGTGGCTTGTCCTGATCGTGCCGCCGCGAAATGGGCTGCTGTCGTCGACGATGTCGTCGTGCCCATGCCCGGACGGCATGTTGCCGTCTACTTGATCAAGTCACTGGCCAGCGTGCCGTCGGACTTTGTGCTCGTTCGTGACCACAATTCCCCAAACGATGTCGTCCTTAAGGAGGATGAGCTGATCGATTTAGCTCATGGGAATGTCTTCTATCGCTTGACCCGGTGCGAGGTCCAACCGAGGGACGAGTGTCATGACGTGCCGAAGCGAGCCTTCGTCGTGGACGATCGAGCGGAAATCATCATCCGCTCGGACCTCGCAGGCCAGACGCTTCGCGAACTGTTCGGCCTGTCGCCACACACCCGGTTGTTGCGCGATACGGAAGGCCCGCACGACGAGCCAATTGAACCCGACGCGCTCGTCCGTTTCGAGGACGGCCCCGTGTTCGTCTCGCGGGCAATGCCTGCTCACCTGCAGATCACGATCAACTCGCGTCTGTTCACTGAGCACGAGGGGGTCAAAAAGGACATGCCCGTTCTGGCAATCGCCCGGCTCGCATATCCCGATAAACCATCCGAAACTCGCGTTTGGTTCGTGTCCGATGGCAACCGAGAGCTGTCCCTCGACGACACAGTGCACCTCCGCGGATGTGAAGTCTTCGAAGTCGTCCGCAAGGAAGTCACCGGTGGGTACGAGTTGGCGCGCGTCCAGCGCGAAGTCGAACTGATCCGCACCGGGGGTCTGAAAGCCACGCTGCTGGAGGCTCCAACGAATGCAGTAATCTTTCATGCACTGCGTAGTCGGCCGGCCTCCGAACCGGCTGCGTCCGACGTGTTGGTCCCCATTCCCGACGGCTATCCCGGCAGCATGATCGACTGGGCATACCTACCCGACGACTCTCCACTGATCGGCCGCGTCAAAGGCCAACCCGAGGGTCATCGGATTACGGCACTGGGCAGAACTTGGCGGAAGATCAGTTACCATCCGCACAACGGCGGCGGCGCTCCCAAATGGGATCCGACCATCCACGGTTTTCACACCTACGTCGGAGAGCTGCTGTCATGGCTGCACAACATTTAGTATCTCGCTTGGCCGTCGCCACCGACGGCCGTCACGCTTTGCTGCGAATACGCGCAACGGATCGCGCTGCCCTCGAAAAACACGTCTTTCAACGCTACCCCAACCGGGAATGGGGCACGTTCTTTCAGTTTGGCTGGCGGCGAACCCCCTGGGGCCTGTCGTTGAGTTTTATCGATCCCGAGTTACCCGTTTCAGGCGACCTCGACCGGCAGACGCCTATGACAACCTTTAAGGATCAATATACGAGACGGGTCTTTCAAGCGGCCATCAGCGTCAAGCCACGCGCGATCGGTGTCGTGCATTCGCACCCGACCGGGTATTCAACCTCGCCCAGCCTACTCGACGATGATATGGACCGGTATTTCAGCAAGGAGCTTTCCGCCCGCTCGGGAGGCGCGCCTTATTGCAGCTTGATTTTGCAGCGTAGTTCGCCAGACAGGTTTACTTTTTCCGGCCGCGTTTACGACCGCGGCGAATGGTTGCCAGTTACGGACTTGTTGACCGTTGGCAGCCAGCTCCAACGGCATCGAACAGAATTGGCCGATCGTGAAGCTCTGGAAATCCAATCCGACTCGGAATCCACGACAGCGCGTTTGGAGAGTTTGATGGGCGTCCCATCGGCTGCCCGCCTCCGTGGCACAGTTCTTGGATTCATCGGCTGCGGCGGAACCGGCTCGCCGGCTATCGCCGTCGCAGCAAGGGCCGGCGTCGGCGAATTCGTGCTGGTGGATCCCGATCGCTTCGGCAGATCGAATTATGAGCGTCTGCACGGCGCTTCGCACCGACACCTGCAGATGGCTGAACCACCTTATAAGATTGACATCATGCGCGCGATGATCGCCGACATTAGCCCTCAGGCCCGCGTTACCGGATTCGTCGGCAACGTTCTCCATGATAACGTCGTCGACGAGTTGCTGCGGTGTGATGTGTTGTTAGGCTGCACCGACTCCTTCCACGGGCGAGCGGCATTGAGCGACATCGCTCAACATTTCCTGCTGCCGTCTCTCGATATCGGAATCGCGATGGACGGCCAAGATGGTCGGGTCACACAGCAACTTGTGGACTTCACTCAATACAGCCCGGATTTTGCATGCGCTTTCTGCGGCGAACGAATCAACACGACCGAAATGGGCTATGAACTCATGTCAGACGGCGAGAAGCTCGCCCGCCAAGCCGAGGCGGCAGACGCCGCGGCCCGAGGTCATGACCCTGACCAATATTGGCGCGGCAATACTCGCCAGTTGCACACGGTCGGATATCTAACAACAGCTGCCGGCGCTCTCGGCGCGGGCTATGTGGAGGGCTGGCTGACCGGCACCTTTGGGCCACCGCACTCCACCATGCAGTTTGATATCGGGAAAGAGCGATTCGCCTTTGTGGCTCCGCCCAGAACCGGCAGGGAAACGTGCCGTTGTAGGCAACTAATAGGTTGGGCCGACGCAGCCCGCGGCTATCGAAACGTCGCGCTCCCGACCCATTGGCCGCAACGGGCTGTCCTGAGATTCCGCTCGAAATCCACTCAGTAGCGGGGAGCGATCCTGGTGCCGACAAAAACCCTTGAGTCCGTGTTCGATTGTGGCGATAATTACCAGCATCATCGAACGCGATGGCAGGAAACTCCACAAATACAGCCATTATTGTTGTTCGATTCCATGGAGGATGCCTGCTTGGATCGAACAGAAGCCTGGAAACCCTGGATTACGAGAATTGTCGAAGCTGGCCTGACCGGTGACCAGCAACGGCTGGAACTCGTGCTGCTCAAGGTCATTAGAGCACTGCGGAAGGACGCTCCCGACCTGAGCGAGCAACTCGCAGCGCTCCTATCCCAGCATTCCGCGAATCCCAACGCCTTGCGTTGGAAGGATTCTGGGCCGCCACCGCGAGACGGTGAGGAAGGCCTGCCGCTGGTCCGGGCTGAATCGGTCGACACGGCAATGCAGCCGGTCCTGTCCGAGAACTTACAACGCCGGATCGGGCAATTTGTTTCTGAGCGGCGCGATAGCCAGTGCTTGCTCCACGAAGGCTTTCTGCCGCCTCGGTCTATACTGTTGACTGGCGCGCCAGGAACCGGCAAGACCATGCTCGCGTCATGGCTTGCACGCGAATTGCAATTGCCCCTTCTCTCGCTTGATCTTGCAACGTCGATCTCCAGCTTTCTCGGTAAGACCGGTCTGAATTTGCGCCGAATACTCGACTATGCTCGCTCCCGCAAATGCGCATTGCTGTTGGACGAATTCGACGCCATCGCCAAGCGCCGGGACGACTCCACGGAGCTGGGCGAACTCAAACGCATCGTTAATGTCCTTTTGAAGGAACTCGAAGAGTGGCCAATTCAATCCGTCTTGGTTGCTGCCACCAATCATCCAGAACTGCTCGATCCTGCTATTCGTCGGCGATTCGATCTGGTGTTGGATCTGAACCTGCCGGCCGTGGCCGAGAGGCTGGCGATACTTGAACGTTCCGCTGGTCGCTTTGCAGCAGAGCTTCCGCCCAAGACCCTTGAGGCTTGTGCCCAGGCCCTTGACGGTGCTAGTGGTTCCGACTTGGAGAGCCTGATGCAAGCGGCAGTGCGCCATCATTTGGCCAACAAATCGCCCTTAGCCAAAAGCGTCGTTTGCGAATTACATCTCCGTTGGGGAGAAAAGTTGGACGGCAAAATGATTGGACCGCTTCTGCGGACAATACAAAACGGCGCTCAGAAACATTTCACTGTCCGTGAGTTGGCCGACATCTTCGGTAAGAGTGTTTCGACGATCCAACACCACTTGACCAAGGAAGCGGTCGATGCCTGACAACCAACGCCGCCTCATTCTTGGCAATGGCGAGCAGTACGTTCAGGCGGTTACGAAACCTGGCTCTGGGCGATCGCCCGAACCACCCCGCAGCTACGAAGAGGCGCGTGACATTGTGAAGTCTGGTGTCGGCAACGCTCTGGCCGGCTTCCAGGCACTCCCCGACAGAAAAAAGATGCCTGAGGAAGCTGTGTTTTGCTTGCGGCTTCATCCCGACGCCACCGCCAAATCGTATGATCCGGTCGCGCTTTTCAGCGAAGTGCCGGAGTTGCGAAATGTCGGCTCGCGCAGCTATCGCGCCAAGACGACGGAAGTTGCCACAACGAAGCGGATAGAAAAAAAGCTCGAAGCAAAGGCCGAGGAAGTCAGCGGTCGCTTGCTCTTCGTACAAGGTCCTCCCGACGGATTCGAGCGACTGGTCAGGCATCTCGACCGACCAGTTTCAATGTTGACGCAGCAATTTCGCGACGAAGTTCGACGGGTCGAGCGATTTGATACGCTAGAGAAGGTTGAGCAAATCCACGGCTTCACCGATCAATGGCGCGAGGGTCGCATCGAGCTTGTGATGCATCCTAGCCGTACGGCTTTTGATCGACAGATGCAGTTTCTCTTCGATCTGTTTGACGAAGCGGGCGTGGCCCCGGAACGCCGCAGCATCCGACCATACCCCGGCGGCCCCACCTTTGTTTCTTGTCGCGCCAATCGCCGCGTGCTCAATATCCTCGCGGGCACCAACCCCCTTCGTGCGGCGCATCCACTCAGCTTCGCCGGCCTCACCGACTTGCGCAGCGCTCCATCATCACCGGCTCCAAAGCCGGCAGCTTCGACCACACGTTCCACCATCAAGGTCGGGATGTTCGACGGTGGACTTGATCCGACAACACCGCTCTTGCTGGGGCATGTCGAAGAGGATCTCTCCCTCTCGATTACGACTCCGCCAACCGCGGCCTGTGTCGCACATGGGACCGCGGTCGCTGGTGCATTGCTGCACGGCCCCCTTAACGCCATCAAAGATCGCGTGCCGACGCCGCCGGTATCGGTCGTAAGCATCCGGGCGCTTCCCACGTCGGATCCGCACGATATAGACCTCTATGAATCGATTGATGTGGTTGAGCGGGCGGTACCAGCTCGCAAGGATATCCGCGTCTATAACCTCAGCTTCGGACCGCGCGGCCCGTTTCAGGACGATCCGATTTCCCGATTCACTTACGTCCTGGACAGCTTGGCTTTCACGCACAAGGTTTCGTTTTTTGTTGCTGTTGGCAACGACGGTGAGGTCGCTGGCCTAGACCGCGTGCAAGCGCCATCCGACTTTGTGCATGGCATCGGAGTGGGCGCCTACACGATGCGAAACGGCGACATTGTTCGCGCGCCCTATTCCTGTATTGGTCCTGGACGTGAATGCGGCAAGATCAAGCCGGACCTTGTCGCGTTCGGTGGCTGCGACCAATCGCCGACGCATTTGGTTTCGACTACCCCGGGACGCAAGCTTCTGAATTGGGGAACCAGTTTCGCATCTCCGGTGGCCGCGCGTATGGGCGCTCAGGCCAGCGAGTGTTTTGAGCGCAGCTCGGCCTTATTGGGCCGTGCGCTACTGGTTCACGCGGCAACGCACCCAACTAGCATGCCTGACCACTTGCTCGGTCATGGCTGTATCCCTCCGAACATCGACGACGTTCTGTTTTGCGACGAGAAGACAGTCACTGTCGTGTTCCAAGGTGACATCCTTCCCACGCGAATCGTACGGCTGCCAATTCCTTGGCCCAGCAAGGTCACAATACCCGGCAAGATTCAAGTCACTTGGACTGTGGCCGCCCTCTGCCCGATCGATCCCAATCATCCGCAAGACTACACATCTTGCTGCCTCGAGGAAACGTTTTACCCTCATAGCAAAAAATCCCTCTATTCTCCCAAGCCAGGTCAGCCAGGAACGCCCAAGCGACTTCACGCGGATACGGATGCTGCTGAGATCCGGAGTCTCCTGAAGAAGGGATGGAAATGCGCTTCGTTCCCCGTCTCTGAGTCGGGGAACGAATACAAAGACGAAGCCACCCGACGGGCTCTCGATTGCAAATGGGAACCGGTGGTCCGCCGCACTAGGTCCAAGCTGGCGACTAGCATCTTTGAGCCCTTCATGACCATGCATGCCATCGGCCGCAATGGTGCCTGCGATCGATTCGATTACGTCGTGATCGTTACCCTCCGCGCCGATAAGTTCGACGGCGACATCTATGCAGAGGTCCGCAATGAGTTCCCAGCGCTAGCGCCGATTCGGGTTAGGACCGAAGCAGAGATTCGCGTGCAAATTTGATGTAGTGCTGAGCAACTTGCTTTGTAGGCTCTAACTGGATAGTTGCGGCACTAGCCGCGGCTTTTGAGAACCTTGTCCAGGCAAGCCCACTCATCCGCAGAAATCGACTCTGGCTGTCGCCCCTTAAATGCCCCGCCGTGCATTTCGTTCGACCACGCTAAGCGGACGCGGCTTCGTTGCGCGAGTTTCCAGAGCGCCTGCTTCGCGCCATTCTCCCCTTCCGCGTCGCAGTCGAGCATCAGCGTTATTACGCCGCCGGCGAACTTCTGGGCCCATACCGCGAGCTTGTCCGCTTGCTCGTCGGTGATGGTGTTCGAGCAGAGTCCCACGGCCGGAATTCCGAGACAGTCGAGTGCAATCACATCGTTCGGACCTTCAACCACAATCAGCCCCAATTGCTTGAGCTTTTCGCGGTAGCCCGACGTCGCCAGGCGTTCGCGGCCGTTCTGCCCGAATAACTCCAGCCCGCGATGAAAGCCCTTCACGAAGTGGAACTTCTCGGGCTCGCGGTCAATGCGGCCCGCCGCTTCCCAGCGGTGGCGCTTCTCTTCAAACTCTGGGTCGCGCCCGAACCATGTCAGTACGTTCCCCTCGTCGTCCTTATAGCCGTAGACGATCTTGCCCCGCATCGTCCCGCCGCTTTTATCTTCGCCACCCACGTCGCGGGGTAAGTAGCCCACGCGCCAGGACTTACACACCTCAGGAGAAAGGAAGGGGCGACGGCGGAAGTAGCTCGCCGCGGCCGGCGGCATCATCGTCGGGTCGGTGATGAACTTGGCGTCGAGGTCAATGAGGCCCCGAGCCCGTTCGTTGTCGCTCGCCGCGAGCGGCACATTACGCTTGGGCGGCGGAGAACTCGCCGCAACAGCTGGTGCCGCCCGCAGTGGCTCGACAAGCGGCAGGCCATCGACAATCGCCTTCAGATCAGCGGCAATTTGCTTAAAGCGATCGCCGCGCGGCCGGCCGACCATGTTCTCGCCAGGCTTGAGCAGGTCCATCAGCCCGACAAGATTGCCGTTCTTGCCGCAACCGTACTGATGACATTGCCATTGCCGGGCTGGATGCCCTTCCTGGATCGCGAGTGCCCGGTCGCCCGTCTCCTGCGTCTTGCCACAGTTGAGAAAGCAGCGCATGCGGGTTTCCTCACCGATCCGCTTGAGTTCAGGCAGCGGCACGCCATAGTACGCCGCGACCTGCTCGACCGTGACTTGCGGCACCAGCTCGTCAACGTTGATGAAGGCACGGGTTTTCTCAGGCATGCAATCGGAGAATGAGCGAACGCATGGTAGGTTTGCTGATTCCAGATGACAAATCGAGAGCGGCGTCGACTCACCGGCCGGGACATCGAGGTGCTGACGGCACTGGATCGCACCGTGCTCTCGGCCGGCCAACTGCTCAAGCTCAGTGCGACGTTCGTGCGCCCGTTCCACAGCGAGCGAATGGCTCGCGAGCGGCTCGCGGCGCTCGTGAATGCCGGTTGGCTACAATCCGGCCGTTACGCGACGATTGGCGCGGGAGCCGGGCAGAATTATTACCAGCTCAGCCGCGTAGGATACCGTATTCTTTACGGTGAACGAGCCGAGGCGCCGACGAAACGCTTCTTCGCCCCGATTTCGTTGCCGCGCCAGCACCACACCCGCTGTCTGGCTGACTTCATCGTCCATACCATCGTCGCGGCGCATGTCGCCGGCGCGGCGTTCACTGATTTCTACCGGGAGAACACGTTGAAGCTTACCGTCGGGGAAGAGTGCCTCTATCCGGACTGCGCATTTCAATTGATTCTTCCAGATGGTCGTGCGTTCAATTATTTGATCGAGATCGATAACCACACCGAGCAGATCCGCTCGATGAAGGACGCTGACTCCTGGGAGCGCAAGGCACGACTCTATGATGATTTGCAGTCATCGGCTCCGAACCGTTTTCGTGTCCTTGTGGTGACTACGCGGAGCGGTTCCCGGCTGAAGACGATCTTGACGCTGGCCGCGGCACGTTCCAGCAATCCCCAGCGGTCGGTCTTGATCGGGACGCCGCTGGCGATGTATCTAACTGAGTTAACTCCGCTCTCAGCACCTATCTTCCTCGACCACCACTTGCGGTCGATCAGCCTGTTGGCCGGCCCGGAATCGTGGAAGTCATCCATCCGTCACAATCGGGGCGCGGCAAGTGAAGCGGCGACGCCGCAGTGATACGCTCGACGTCCTGTCTTGGGCGTTTGTTCCGCCGATGAGCGTCGCGAAACACGCGGCGCTCCCCTCTCCGTCGTCACAGGCCGCCGATGCGACTGCTCGTCGTGTGTGACGCGCGACGAGTGGATCCTCGGCGCACCGTCCGCACAGTCGGACTGCCTTTCTGTTTGGAACCATCGTCCGGCTCAGTACGCAAGGCAGGCTCCGCCCCGTGGTGAATGACGCAGATCGCTCGGGGCGGAGTAAGTTAATTCCGCGCTATTTGTGGCTTACCGAAGCCAAAGTGTCGACGACTTTTCTCTGCAAAGTATTTTTTATTAGGTCACTTTTCCGCAGAGCCGTCAATTCTCCCGTCAGGCAACGACTACGCCGCGGCGAATGATCGGCCGCGACAATCGCAGATGAGGGAGCGGGGGAGTACGTTACTAGAATGCTGCTCCGGATCACGGCGTCGGCTTTCAACGATCGTGGTCCGCAGTCGATGAAGCAGGCACTTGAGGCGATTCATGAAGGCATGCGAGCAGAAGAAAACATCACGCTCGCGCTAGGCCGCGATGACGCCACGGTGGGTGCAGCTTGTGAAATTCCCGCGGAACTTCAGCAGCTTGTCACGACGCAATTGCTCGCCCAATACCCCTCGGCGAGAATCAAGCGCGTCACAAACACTCCGCCAAACGGCGATGTCTGGACCGCCGAATTATCGCTGCGCTACGACCTCTTTCCGCTCAAGCGCTATCCGCAGTTCCAAGATGCGACTGCGCAATCGCCCGTCGATCCGCTCGCGGCGATCCTGTCTACGCTTGCTGGAAACGAACGCGATCCATTGCGACCGTCGGTGGAAATAATCATCCGCCCCGCTCAGCGTCGCCGTGTTCGACGAAGGCAACGTGCGCTGCGAAACCTGCAACGGCCAAAACTTGCCGAGCCTGTCCGTCGCACTCGCTATCTTCGCTGGGCTCTTTCGGAGCGCTGGTTGATGCGTGCCTTGGGATGGTGGTACGCGAGGACAGCTGGAAGTCTTCCGCATGGCCATCGTGACCCCGCGCCGACGGCTCGTACCCACGATCGGGAAACGGAACTGCAGGCGGCGAGCGACAAGCTCCACCGTCGGCTGTTCGAGGTGCGTGTCCGGCTGTCTGTCCGAGCGCCGGCCAGCCAGGAAGAGCGAGCCTTGGCGAAACTCCAAGAGATTGCCGGAGCACTTGGCTCCCTTACCGAACCTGAGCTTGCTACATGGCGCATGCTCTCGCTCCGGCGAGGTGAAAAGACGCTACGAAGATCCCGAGGGTTTCTACTATCGACCGAGGAGTTGGCGACCCTCTGGCATTTGCCCGTTTTCTCGATCCACGTTCCCATGCTCGACGTGGTGGAGTACCGCCAGCTTGAGCCGCCGGTCAGCTTGCCGGACCCTCGGCGCGAACAGGGGATCGTGACACTCGGGCGAACCAACTTCCGCGACCATCACCGTCCTTTCGGCATCCGCCCGGAAGACCGTCGAAGGCACCTGTACGTCGTTGGCAAGACCGGTATGGGCAAGAGCACATTGCTGCTGAACCTGCTGGCCGCCGATATTGCCGCGGGCCGCGGCTGTTGTCTCGTTGACCCGCATGGCGACCTGGCCGAGGCGATCTTGATGCAGATTCCCTCGCGACGCACGAACGATGTCATCTTCTTCGACGCCGGCGATCAGCGTCATCCGCTTGCCTTCAACCCGTTGGCTAACTGCACAGCAGAGGCGAGGCCGCTTGTCGCCTCGGGCATTCTCACTGCGTTCAAGAAAATCTGGGGCGATTTTTTCGGCCCACGCATGGAACACGTCTTCCGCAATTGCCTGCTGGCGCTGCTGGAGATACCGGGAACGTCGCTCGTCTCGCTCGTGCAACTGCTGGGTGACGCGCGTTTCCGTCAGTCAGTCGTCGCCCGGCTACACGATCCAGTCGTGTGTGCGTTCTGGCTGCATGAATTCGCCGGGATGCCCGCCAAGCTCCAAGCCGAGGCCATCGCTCCAATACAGAACAAGGTCGGCCAGTTCGTCACCAGCCCGTTGCTTCGCAACATTCTTGGCCAGCCGCGGTCGACGATTGATCTTCGGCGGATCATGGACAACGGGCAGGTTTTGATCGTGAACCTGAGCAACGGGCGCATGGGTGAAGACGCCTCGTCGCTGCTTGGATCGCTCCTGATCACCGATTTGCAGCTAGCGGCCATGAGCCGGGCGGACGTACGCGAGGACGAACGCTTGGATTTTCATCTCTACGTGGACGAGTTCCAGCACTTCGCGACTGGATCGTTCGGGACGATTCTGAGCGAGGCGCGGAAATACCGGCTTAGCCTCACGCTCGCCAATCAGTACCTGGCCCAGATGGACGACGCGACCGCGGCGGCCGTCTTCGGGAACGTAGGATCGCTCCTTGCGTTCCAAGTGGGTGCGCAGGACGCCGAAACCCTGGCTAGCCAGCTCGGCGAGCCGGTCTCCGCCCAAGACATGCAAACGCTGCCGAAATACGAGGCGTACGCGCGACTGCTGATCGACGGATCACCCAGTCGCCCGTTCTCCCTGCGCACGATGCCATCGGCAGATCAGGTCACCGATGCGAACCGCTCCGACATCATCCGGCGGATGTCGCGGCGGCGG
>Ga0208717_1000272_pt1 | contig 18996 bp, 12 predicted proteins | sample NGESurF53shallow_FD_184489 | JGI IMG/M metagenome (GOLD analysis project Ga0208717, IMG submission 184489) | Arctic peat soil microbial communities from Barrow, Alaska - NGEE Surface sample F53-3 shallow (SPAdes) | ecosystem: Environmental > Terrestrial > Soil > Wetlands > Peat ... | reverse complement strand
TGCCGGAATGGCCACAATCCCTAACATCAACCGCCAGCTTTCATTTCCGCCAACTCCTTGTAAAAGATAGTTAGATAAGTAAGCGATCAATATTCCAAAAACAATATTAAATTGAAAAGTCGCGACCAGCTTGCCGCGATTTTTGGCGGGAGCAATTTCTGTAATGTACATCGGTGCAACTACAGAAGAAGCGCCAATAGCTAATCCGCCCAGAACCCTGAAGGCCATAAAAACATAAACGCCGGGAGCCAGAGCTGATCCCACAGCAGATATGAGATAAAGAATGCCAATCCATAGCAGCGTTTTTTTTCTTCCAAACTTTGTTGCAGGTATCCCGCCAAACAATGCACCCAACACCGTTCCGTAAAGTGCGATGGCAATTGCAACACCGTGGAGAACATCGCTTAGTGCCCATATTCTTTTTATATCTTGTTCAGCACCGGAAATTACTGCCGTATCAAAGCCAAATAAAAAGCCGCCGAGAGCGACAACGATACTCCATAAAAGCAATTTTCTGTTCATCAAGCAATAAATTGAAATCGAATATAGGTTCAGGGCACCCATTTTATAGTTCAAAATCAGTTCTAATGCTTATAAGTTTGTAACATTATTACAAAGTCTATAAGGTATTGATTACTATGAGACTATGTGAAAAATTTTGGATTATAAGAAAGTATCTTTTAAAATTGTATCAGTAATCTTTAATATTGTTGCATCTAATTTTAGAATTTCTTTGTCTTTCAAATTAGTCCGATACATTTTTTAAGATTGAACCTGATGCTTGATATGTCAAAATATAAAATCAATCATTTTTTAATAATAATCTTCAGTTGTTTGCTTTTAGCATCTTGCCAAAAAATTGCTAAGGAAAAAAATTATACAATCGGATTTTCTCAATGCACGGGAAACGATAGCTGGCGACAAACTATGCTGGCGGAAATGAAAAGAGAGCTTTCTTTTCATAATAACATTTCATTTATTTATAAGGATGCTGGTGCCAACAGTCAAAAACAAATTCAGCAAATTGAAGAATTGGTAAAACAAAAAATTGACTTGCTGATTGTTTCCCCAAATGAAGTGCAACCGCTATCTCCAATTATCGAAAAAGTTTATAAATCAGGCATTCCGGTTGTAGTTGTGGATAGAAGGACTGACACGAAAGATTATACAGCTTTTATTGGTGCATCAAATTTTGAGGTAGGACAAAATGCCGGAAGATATGCCGATTACCTGCTGCATGGAAAAGGAAACGTGATGGAAGTAACAGGCATACCCGACGCCTCCCCAGTTATTGACAGGCATACCGGGTTTATGAATATCATCTCACAATATCATCAAATAAAATATGTCAAAAAGTTTGAAGATTATTCCCCTGAAAAAAAATATAACGAGATAGAAGATTATTTAAAAAACAATACGGATATAGATTTGATATATGCTCAGAATGATTTTATGGCTCTCGATATTTATAAAATTTGTAAGCAGCTTAATCTCGAAAATAAAATTAAAATAATAGGGATAGATGGGTTGCCAATAAAAGGAGCGGGATTAGATATGGTAGCTAATAAAGAGATTGCCGCAACAATATTATACCCGACAGGTGGCCAGGAATCCATCCTAACCGCCGTAAATATACTTGATAACAAACCTTATGAAAAGGAGAATCAATTATTCACCACGATAATTGATTCTTCCAATGTGCGGATAATGAAACTGCAAAGTGATAAAATTTTATCCCAGCAAAATGATATTGAACGCCAGCAGGAAATTTTAAATGACCAGATTAAAATCTATAAAACCCAAAAAACTTTTAATAACATACTTATCAGCGCTCTTTTGCTGGTGATAATTTTAGGTACTACTGTTTTCTTTTCCTGGAGGAGAAATAAAAGAATTACAAAAAAACTCCAATTACAAAATGAAGAAATTTCAAGACAAAGCAGGCAACTTATTGAGGTTTCTGCAAAAGCTGAAGAAGCGCACCAGGCCCGGCTTAATTTCTTCACGAATATATCGCACGAATTCCGCACGCCGCTTACGCTCATTTTCGCACCATTGGGAGAATTGATTGCCAATACAAGAATTCAGCAGGAGACAAAACAATCACTTCAACTGATCCAGAGAAATGTAATGCGTCTATACAGGCTCGTTAGTCAGCTCATGGATTTCAGAAAAATAGAGTTTAAAAAAATGAAACTCCATGCTTCAGAAAATGACCTTGTTAGTTTCTCCAAAGAAATTGTTGATTCGTTTAAAGTACTGGCTAAAAACAAAAATATTGATCTTGAATTTATAACTACTGAACGGAGCCTCTTTGTATGGTTTGATACTACTATGATTGATAAAGTAATTTTTAATGTGCTGTCGAATGCGTTTAAGTTCACCAACGATCATGGTTTGGTTCATGTTACTATATCAAAAAATAACGATGATGCTATAATAAAAATAGAAGATGATGGAATAGGCATGACCAAAGACGTTATTGAACATGCATTTGAGCCCTTCTTCCAGGGGGAATACGAAAATTACAAAGGTACCGGTCTGGGCCTTGCTTTGTCAAATGAGTTAATGGAATTACATCACGGTTCCATAAAAGTGAGCAGTGAGCAGAGACGAGGTTCTTTATTTGAGATTAGGTTGCCGCTGGGAAATCAGCATTTTGAAAAAAATGAAGTTGAGAATATTAGCGATAAAGAAAAGCCTGCTGTAAATGAGAATGCTGATATTTACACTACTGACCTGTACAATATCAGTAATATTCCGCAACAAACTTTTGGCGCTATATTACCAAAATACCTCACGGTACTTATAATTGAAGACAACGATGAGATGAGGGACTATCTTGCTTCGAGACTTGGAACAGAATATAATATTATTGAAGCGGAGAATAGTAATACCGCATTGCATGCAGCGTTTGATGCCGTGCCCGACCTGATACTCTGCGACATTGTTATTCCTGGAAAAAACGGCCTTGAATTAACCCAAATATTTAAGAGTGATGTGCGTACTTCACACATACCTTTAATTTTATTAACTGCCAAAGACCAGGACTTTCAAAAAATTGAAGGAATGGAAACACAAGCTGATGCTTACATTACCAAGCCATTTAATTTACTTTTCTTACAAAAGACTATAAAGAGTTTACTTAGGAATCGCGAAAAAATAAAAGACCATTATTCCGGAGAGATTTTTTCAGAAGAAAAATCCCAGGTATCGAAAAAAGAGGATAGAAAATTTTTAATAGAGTTTACTGCTATCGTTGAAAATAATATAAGCAACGAAGATTTTGGGGTTAACGATATCTGCGATGAATTAAGAATTTCCAGGGTACAATTATACAGGAAAGTAAAAACCGTATTAAACTGTAGTGTAAATGATTATATAGTTACCACCCGTTTGCAGAAAGCAAAGTATTATATACAACATGAAAACTTAAGTATCTCAGAGATCGCATTCAAATCAGGCTTTTCATCGGCCGCATATTTTTCAACGGTATTCAAATCTAAATTTGGCGTAACGCCGAGTGCGTTTAAAGAGAATTAGAAAGATAGAAATAATTTTTCCTTATAAGCGGTTGCATTTTCAAACAAAAATTAAGAAATAGCCTTCTATTCATAAAAATAGCCATCCTAAAAAGATGGCTATTTTTGTCGGGGCGGCAAGATTCGAACTTGCGACCTCCACATCCCAAATGTGGCGCGATAACCGGGCTACGCTACGCCCCGAAAAACTTTTACCTTATAAATATTCAATGCCCGGTTGAGCGGAGAGGGTGGGAGTCGAACCCACGGTACAGTTTAACCCGTACGACGATTTAGCAAACCGTTCCTTTCGGCCACTCAGGCACCTCTCCTTTTATATTATAAGGGCTGCAAAAGTAACGTTTGCAATTCAAAATTTAAAATAAATAATTAATGATAATGCCCTATAAACTTATTGGAAATTACATAGCAGCAAGTTGCACTTTTTGCTGAAGTTCAATTACACTTTCTTTAAATAAAGTATCTGTGTCCATAAGGTCTTTAACTGTTTGGCAACTATGAATAACGGTAGTATGATCTCGCCCACCAAAATGCTCACCTATAGTTTTTAATGAATTTTTTGTGAAAGCCTTTGCAAGAAACATAGAAATTTGCCTTGCCTGAACAATTTCTCTTTTGCGGGTTTTTTGCAACAATTTTTCATATGGAACATCAAAATAATCACATACCATTTTCTGTATGGTATCTATTGTTATTTCTTTTGATGATGATTTAATAAAATTTCTCAACACTTTTTTCGCTAATTCAAGATCAATTTCGCGTTTATTAAGCGAAGATTGTGCCAACAGGGAAATTAAAGCACCCTCCAGTTCACGAATATTATTTTGAATGTTATAGGCAATATATTTTACAACTTCTTTAGGCATATCCAACCCATCATTCTTCATCTTTCTTTCAAGTATCTCAATCTTAGTATCGTAGTCAGGAATTTGCAAATCAGCACTTAATCCCCAGCGAAACCGGCTAAGCAGTCGTTCCTGAACACCTTCCAAATCTTTTGGTGGCTTATCTGAAGTAAGAATTAATTGTTTGCCGCTTTGATGTAAGTGATTAAAAATAGCAAAGAAAGCATCCTGGGATTTTTCTGCACGATTAAAAAATTGTACATCATCAATTATCAACACATCTATTAACTGGTAAAAATGTATGAAATCATTTATAGCATTATTACGACTGTGGTCAACAAACTGGTTAATAAATTTTTCGGAGCTTACATATAAAACAACCTTATTGTTATTTAATCTTTTCACTTCGTTTCCTATGGCCTGGGCAAGGTGTGTTTTACCCAATCCTACCCCGCCATAAATTACCAAAGGATTAAATGAAGTTGAACCGGGTTTTTCCGCTACCGTTTTTCCCGCACGCCTGGCCACCCGATTACAATCCCCTTCTATAAATGCATCGAACACATACACAGGATTTAACTGCGCATCTATCTGCATTTTTTTAAGCCCCGGAATTACAAAAGGGTTCTTAACCGGATTATTTATTACTAAAGGAAAATCCATTTCGTTATTTGAATATGATTTGTAACCTTGCCCCGGCACGTCCATCATCAGAGGCAAATTATTACCATTCCCACTATCAACCATTATTCTGTACTCAAGCCTTGCTTCTTTACCTAATTCACGCTTCAATGTTTTAGCAAGAAGATTTACATAATGTTCTTCAATATACTCATAAAAAAATTGGCTTGGTACCTGAATCGTTAAAATATTATTCTTTAATAAAACAGGAGTAATTGGCTCGAACCAGGTTTTGTAATGCTGCCATTCCACTATATCCTTTATAATATTGAGACAATTATGCCAAACTGTTTCGCAAGCCTTATCCATTTTTCCGTAAGCCGTTTATTTAATTAGTAATATTCTCTTGTTTTTTCGGGGATCACTTAGAAAATCTATAAAAAAAAATTTCATAAATATTTTCTGAGCAGACAGCGAATATCAAAATAATTTGTTGAAAAAAAAATTTTTTATTCTTCGTTTTTATGCTCACAAAAACAGTTAAGTCCTTTAAAAAAAAGTTATGCATTTTAAAAAAAAGTAATACCCAATTTTATAGATACGCCCACATTGACTTACAGGAAAAAAATTATTTTTTTTTGGGGTCGGTTATCAATATTTTTTTCTTTTTTAATTTTATAAAAAAAGATTTCAGACAAAAAAAAGATGTGCAAAAGATTTTTTGGGGTTTAAAATAAATGAATACATTTTCTAATTAAATGACTATATCTTTAAAAACTAAATAATTTAAATAATGAGTTACGAATTAACCGGAAAGTTGTTAGAGAAATTTGATATTGTGCAACGCACCGAAACATTTAAAGTGCGTGAATTCGTTGTTGAAAAATCTGAAGACATTAATGGAAAAACCATCACTAACTATATTAAGTTTCAATGTGTACAGGATCGCACAAATATTGTTGACCGCGTAAATAAAGGAGATGAAATAAAAGTCTATTTTAATATCAGAGGAACCAAGTGGGAAAAGGATGGGCGCACTTCATATTTCAGCAATCTTGATGCATGGCGTATAGAACAAATATTGCAAGCGGGAAAAGAAGCTTCTTCTGATGATGATCACCTGGAACCTTTAGATACTTTTACTTCTTCATCACAGGATGCTATAGATGATCTTCCATTTTAATTAATACAATAGAACTCACTATCCATAGATGTTTTAAAAGTTTTCAGGATGAACACCTGATCTTTTTATGCAACAAAAAATATCGCTAAAGTTACTTCCGCAGGAAGCCGCTGATTCGCAGCGGATATTAGAAGCGATTGCTCAATCTTCAGGATCAAAAATTGAACAGGTTACCGGCTATTCTATTTTAAAAAAATCTATAGATGCAAGAGGTAAAACGGTTTGGATAAACTTAACTGTACATGCATTTATTAATGAACCATTCGTTCGAAGATCGGTTCCCAAATTTGACTTCAAAGACGTAACATTATCGAAAAATAAAATTGCTATTATAGGAGCAGGTCCTGCGGGATTATTTGCCGCCCTGCAATTGATTGAAATTGGAATTAAGCCAATATTAATTGAAAGAGGAAAAGATGTAAAAGAGCGAAGAAGAGACCTTGCTTTATTAAATAAAAAAGGAATTATAAATCCTGAAAGTAATTATTGTTTTGGAGAAGGCGGCGCCGGAACTTACAGCGATGGAAAATTATATACAAGAAGCACAAAGAGGGGAAATATTGACCGTATATTAAATTTGTTCGTTCATTTTGGAGCAGACGAAAATATCTTATATGAAGCTCATCCTCATATTGGCACCAATAAGCTGCCGCTGATTATAACTGCCATGCGTAAACGCATTTTAGATTGCGGTGGCGAATTTCATTTCAATAAAAAAGTTGTTGATTTTAAAATAGAAAATGATTCACTGAAAGCAATACAAACTGAAGACGGTGATTTATACAAGGCAGATTCGTTTATACTCGCAACCGGCCATTCAGCCCGTGATATTTTTAGTTTGCTACATGCCAAAAAACTTCAAATTATTGCGAAGCCTTTTGCTTTAGGAGTAAGAGTGGAACATCCGCAGGAATTAATTAATAATATTCAATATGGAAATAGTCTGATTTTTAATTCATCGAAAAATGATGACGACATCAGTTTGCCACCTGCATCTTATAGCCTTGTAGAACAGGTAGAAGGCCGGGGCGTATTTTCATTTTGCATGTGTCCCGGCGGAATTATTGCACCGGCATCTACTAACAATGATGAACTGGTTGTAAATGGATGGAGCCCTTCAAAAAGAAATAACCCTTACGCCAATAGCGGGTTAGTGGTTCAGGTAGAAATTGAAGATGTAATAAAATCAGGCATTAATTTACAATTATCACAGTTCAAAGATTCACCATTATTAATGATGGAATTTCAAAAATTAATTGAGCATAGAACTTTTAATGCCGGCGGCGGAAATTTTGTCGCACCTGCACAACGATTAGTTGATTTTACCGAAAATAAATATTCTTCAACACTGCCGAAATGCTCTTACATTCCCGGCCTTCAATCTGTACAATTAAAAGATGTATTACCTGATTTTATAAGTAGCCGTTTAAAAAAAGCATTACGATCTTTCCAGAAAAAAATGCCTGCCCGAAATGGAAGTAGCGGATATTTTACCAATGAAGCTGTATTGGTAGCCACAGAAAGCCGCACTTCGTCACCGGTGCGCATTCCACGTGACAATGAATTTTTACATCATCCCCAAATAAAAAATATTTTTCCCTGTGGAGAAGGTGCTGGTTATGCCGGGGGAATAGTAAGCGCTGCAATGGATGGTGAAAGGGTGGCGAGGGCAGTTTGTGTTTTATTACATTAGTAATTTAAAATACCTTTTATAAAAAAAGTTTTTTTGCATGAAGATGTTCTTTATACATTTACAAGCCTTCAAAAAACTTTTTAGCTATATCTGAAAAAATAAATTCTTTCAATGAACATACTGGAATTACAAAATCTAAAAAAATATTATGCCACACAAAAAGCGGTGGATGACATAAGTTTTTCGATCCCGCAGGGAAGTATATTCGGTTTACTGGGACCTAACGGTGCCGGTAAAACGACATTGTTAAGAATGATTACGGGTATATTTTACCCCGACAGTGGTAATATTTTATTTGAAGGCAAGAAGTTTGATCCCGTTAAAGATATTCCCCTGATTGGTTATATGCCGGAAGAAAGAGGTTTATATAAAAAAATGAAAATTGGAGACCAGGCATTATACCTTGCTATGCTTAAAGGAATGAACCGGCAGGATGCAATGAAAAAGATTAAAGACTGGTTTGTAAAATTTGAAATGCAAAGCTGGTGGAATAAAAAGGTAGATGATTTAAGTAAAGGCATGAGCCAAAAATTACAATTTGTTATTACCGTGTTGCATGAACCGCGGCTTTTAATTCTTGATGAACCTTTCAGCGGCCTTGATCCGGTAAACAGTAATTTAATAAAAGATGAAATTTATAAACTTTCTCAAAAGGGTACTACCATTATCTTTAGCACCCACCGTATGGAACAGGTAGAAGAAATTTGCGACAAAATTGTTTTGGTCAATAAAGGAAAAAAAATACTGGATGGAAGTGTAAAGCAGGTAAAGTTTGATAACAAGGAAAATATTTTTAAAGTAGGCTTCAATGAATTGCCATCCCGTTTCGAAAGTAACATATTTGAAATAGTTAGCTCAAAAGATAATTATCTGATTGTAAAAATCAATGAAGCATATCACCCTGCAGATGTTTTGCAGCAGTTTTTAACAAACAAAGCGAGTATCATTTCCTTTAATGAAATACTACCATCACTCAATGATATTTTTATAAAGAAAGTTGAGGACACAAAACTGGCCAGGCAATTTGAAAAGGTGTAAGTAAATTTTACCAATTAACTCATAAACTAATTTTCTTCTATGAATAAAATATGGTTGGTCATAAAACGAGAATATTTAACCAGGGTAAGAAATAAAACTTTTATACTCTCTACTATTTTACTTCCCCTGTTTTTTATCGGGTTTATTTTTGCATCGGCATACTTTGGGATAAAGAGTGTAGAACACCAAAAAATTGCGGTAGAAGATAACAATGGCATTTTTAAAAGTAGTTTCCAAAGTGATAAAGTAATTACCTACGAATTTCCTGCGAACGTAAATGCAGATAATTTCAAAGAAAAAGGTTATTCAGCTTTTTTATATATCCCCGAGAAGTATAATTCTACCGGTGATTCCATTTCGCTTATAGCAAATAAACAGTTAGGCGTAGACGCAGAAGAAAAAGTAAAAGACCAGATCAATGCAGCCATTCGTAACAAAGCTTTTCTTGAAAATAATATTAATAAAAAAGTGTTGGATTCTATTAATGCAATAAATGAAGAGGATCTTTATAAATTCAGTACCGTAATAAAGCAGGGAGATCAGACGAAACAATCCAATTCAGGTTTATCTTCTGCAATTGGCTATGGCAGCGGTATATTAATTTATATAACATTGTTTATTTATGGTGCTGCAGTAATGCGTGGCGTTATGGAAGAAAAAATGAATCGGATTGCTGAAGTTATTATAAGCTCTGTAAAGCCCTTTCAATTAATGGCTGGGAAAATTATTGGTATCGCTGCCGTTGGTATTACACAATTATTGATATGGATTGTATTAATTATAGGTTTAACCACAATTGCCTCTTCATTTATATCTCACGATATGTTGCAACATGCGCAAGACGTCAGCAATTCTATGCCCAATGGTGCCGGTAATTCTGCAGCCGCGAATTTCATGAATGCCAAAAACACTTTTTTAGAGGCTGCTCCGTGGGGCCTCATCATTCCATGTTTCCTATTTTATTTTATCGGGGGCTATTTATTCTATGCTGCTTTGTTTGCAGCGGTAGGCAGTGTTGTAAACGAAGACCCACAGGAAGCACAGTCATTGATGCTGCCTATAACAATGCCCATTATTTTATCATTCGTTATTATGACGACCGCAGCCGGAAAACCCGATGCACCCATTTCTGTTTGGGGAAGCATGATACCTTTTTCATCGCCCATTGTTATGATGGCACGCATACCTTCTGGTACTGTGCCTGCATGGCAAATTGCGGTGTCAATGATTTCGTTAGTTGCCGGCTTTATATTAACTACCATGCTTGCTGCAAAAATTTACCGCACCGGTATTTTACTTTATGGAAAGAAGGTAACGTTTAAAGAAATGGGAAAGTGGTTATTTAGAAAATCATGAAACAGAAGCTGTTTTCCCAGTGGTGTTCGTCGTGTTTTTCGAAGCGCCTGATCCAAATATTGCTTTGTTAAATTCACCCTTCATAAACTTTAATATAATACCACTCACAAAGAATAACGAAGTCAGTAAAAATCCTGCCAAGAACCCGATAATACCAAATAAAACAGCGGATTTATTTTCTACGCCATAAGGCGGTTCGGGCCTGTCAAGTATTTTTATAAGAGGAGTTGCTTTTTGAAGTTTATACGCGGCATTTTGTTGATTGGCCACTGCCTGTGCATACTGCTGACGGATCATTTGCTTATCAGCAATTAAGTTTTCTGTCGGTACCCGAAATTCAAGTTTGTTAGTATTAGTAAATAAAGTTCTTTTATCAATTGCGATCAATTGATTGTCTTTTGAGTTCATTACATTACTAAGTGAATCCACTTTACTGGTTGCAAATTCAAAATCACGCCTTGCTTTTTCCTGTTTCAATTGAATATAGAACGTGGAAATTTTATTAATAAACCCATAACTGATTGTTCTTACCAACTCCGGGCTTCTGCCGGTGTAAGAAAGTATCAGCATGTTATTTTTATTAACAGTAGCGTTAAGACCATCTTTTAAAATCTCACCAGCCCAGGTTATGAGCGCATACTGATTTGGAGGCATTTTTACTTTTTCTTCAAACAATCCACGATGATTATTAATATCATCTATTAATAATTCGGCAATAGTTTTATTACCCATAGATGAGTCGCGGATAGCTGCCACTTCTTCCCGCGTAGTACGGCTTTGGGCAAGCTCGATAATGTTTATTGAAGCATCTTCCGTAAAACTCTTAGGTGTTTCTGCTCCTAATAACGCACTAAGGGTAGACGAAGATGCATTATTGTCATTACCGCTGGTTAACGGAAATACAGAAGCTCTTGAAGTGTAAGTAACAGGCTTTTGTTTTGCATATAAAATCAACGCTATTGCGGCAACCACCGCAACAGTTATAACAACTACTCTTACCTTCCTTAGTCGTTGATAAATTGCTGTTGTTAATTCATGGGTTGTCATAACGATAATTTATAACCGTGTAATTAAATATACCAGCATGAGTGGTAAAGTAGTTACAATAGCCTGCGAAGCGAATTCTCCAAAATTCTTTCCTTCCGGCCTTGAAGGAACTACTACAATACTGCCAGCCTCTACTTTAGGATAAAAATGAAAAAATCCGAAATTATGCGTACGCCTGCTTCTGCCGTTAGCATACGTTACAAAAATTCTTTTGCGCCACGGTCTCACACCATAGCCACCCGCTTTATCAATATAATATCCCAGTTTGGTATGTTCTTTATCAAAATAAATTTTTAGTTCCGATTGAACAACACCTTTAATGGTTACGATTGGGTTTATTTCAGGAATATAAATAATATCGCCTTCCCGCAAAACCATGTCATATTTAGAGTCTTTATTTTTTAAAGCTTTGTCCAGATCAATGCTTATTGGTTCAGAAGGATCAGCAACGATGCTGTCAGTGATTTTACCGGAAGAATCTTTTATATAAGTTGTTTCAATCTTTTTAGCCAGGGGATTTCCTTCTGTTGCCTTATCGTGCAGCCGGTATAAGACAGCCCCATCAACGTTCGAATTCTCTTTTAAACCACCAGCCCTTTCAATAAACGATGAGAGGCGTTCTTCTTTTTCAAGTTTTGAATAGGTTCCCGGGTATTTGACTTCACCTTCAATCTTTACATTTTCCTGCAAATGAAACGTTGGATTTTTCCTCACAAAAACCTGGTCATAAGGCTTCAACTTCACATTTTCTGTTACAGAATCCAGTTCAAGATTCGTTTTAATAGAGTATGTTTTTATAACTGTTTTGGTAGGTTTGATTCCTTCCTGCGAAGAGTCAATATTTACAATACTCGATACCACAATCTGTCCAAATTCTGCCGAAGGTTTTAAACCATTTGCAAAATATAAAAGGTCTTTTAAAGACATTCCGCCAAATCTTTGAAATTTACCGGGTTTGCGAACCTCGCCTTCTATACTTACATACTGTTTATCAGAAAACTGGTTCCTGTTAAATACTTCAATTACATCATTAGGTTCAATGGGTATGTTATAACTGCTATTGACATTTTTATTAAAATCGGCAAGGCTAACAACAATTTTATCCGATTTTAAATTAGTTGAATCTCCCGCTCCTTTGTACACATAAGCCCGGTCAACGTAAGAATTGGGTGTAATGCCACCGGCCCGGTTAATTACATCGAACAAACGATCACCTTTTCTTATCTCGTATACATTAGGATAGGCAACCTCACCCTTCACAATTACTTTATTATTAAAGCCCGGGTTAATAGGACTTACCACAACAACATCTCCATCATATAATGGTTCGTCAACAATAACATCGTTCGCTTTTAAGCCAATAGCGTTGAAATTGACATTCTTTATAGTTTGTTTTTCGTTTACATTTCTTATAATTACACCTCCTGATTGATAGGCCTCGGTAGCAAAACCACCCGTATATTTCAATAGCGCCATCACGCCTTCATCTTTTTTTAGCTGGTAATACATCGGCCTTTTAAACTGACCGGATGCCAGCACTTGTTTATCATAAAAAGGTACAATTACAAAATCGTTATTTTCAAGATAGAGATGTTTTCCATAGTCACCCGACGTTAAATATTTATATACATCTACCGAATCAATAATTTTTCCATTACGGGATATTAAAATATTCCGCATATTGCCAAATTTAGTAAGACCTCCGGCAAGCGCCACAACATTTAACGCATTGGTAAATGCAGAAACTACCTGTGGTCCGGGGTTTTCAACTTCCCCTGATGTTTGCACAACTATGCTTCGCGGCTGCCCCAAAGTAACCGAAACATTTGTGGAGGGAGGTATTACTTTTTTAAATCTGTCATAAATAATTTTTCGGGCATTATCGAAGGTTAATCCCTGTACGGTTATTTTACCTATACCCTGCGGAAATATTGAACCATCTCTTGCTACTATGTAATCTTGTTCAAAATCGGCACCCCCCCAAAGTGATACCACAATGTGATCACCTACGCCTATAGGGTAATCGAGCGGTGGCGTTGAAAGCTCAGATAATTCCATAATCTGGTTGCTTCTAAAAAGATCGGAGCCATATACTGCATCGGGACTATATAAATTTTTCTTGAAGTCATCTTTTTGCGTACTGTCCTTTGCGATAACAGTTTTATTTTTCAGTGCGTCGAGATTTTTATGAATGTCCTCACCTGCCTTTTGCTGAAGATTATTATTATCCCTGAGGAAATCCTGGAGTTCGGATGGAGATGCATTTCTTAGCGCATTTGGATCAATCGGTAAATCAGGCAAGTCTGTTGGAACCTGTGCATATATAATATTACTGGTAAAAAGAGTAAATCCTATGGAAAATAAGACAAGCAGGCAAGCCTTTTTACAGGCAAACGTTTCTTTGGAAAAAATCATTTTTTATGGATTAATGGATAATCTTCTTCTAAACGAACAAATATAGGATTTTATTTCAGTGGCTTTTCCAATGCCTCATTGAATTCCAGCCATGTATGTTTGATAATCTCTTCTGCAGGCATTATTTTTCTTATTAACGCACTTACCTGTCCAATTTCAAGTTCGCCATTTTTTATATCTCCCCCGAACATCCCTCTTTTAGCCCGGCCTTTGCCCAGCAAAGCTTTTAGTTCATCAACGGTAGCCCTGTTTTTTTCAGCGGCAATTATTTCGCTATAAAAATCATTCTTAATAAGCCGTACTGGTGTGATCTCCTTTAAGGTAAGCATGGTATCTCCTTCATGTGAATTAATTATTGCATTCTTGAAATCAGGATGGGAGGATGCCTCCATAGACACCGCAAAACGACTTCCCATTTGTACACCTTCGGCACCCAACACCATGGCGGCCAGCATCTGCCTGCCGGTAGCAATACCACCTGCTGCTATCACAGGTATTTGTACTGATTCACAAACGAGCGGCAACAAAACCATAGTCGTTGTTTCTTCTCTTCCATTATGACCGCCTGCTTCAAAGCCCTCGGCTACTACTGCATCGCAACCGCAAGATTCTGCTTTTTTTGCAAACCTGCTGCTGCTTACAACATGCATCACTTTAATTCCTTGCTGTTTCAAAAAAGGAGTGAAAGATGCGGGATTGCCGGCCGAGGTAATAACTATCTCTACCCCATTGCTAACGATCACTTCCATTTGTTTTTCAACACCAGCATATAGCAATGGCACATTTACGCCGAAAGGTTTATTAGTTGCTGCTTTACATTTTTTAATATGCTCATCAAGCAACTGAGGTTCCATGCTTCCCGCACCAATTATACCAAGAGCACCCGCATTGCTAACAGCACTGGCTAATCGCCAACCGCTTGTCCACACCATACCAGCCTGAATAATCGGGTATTCAATATTAAAAAGTTGAGTAATTCGGTTGGAGAACATAAAACAATTTGCAGATTGACTATTTGGCTAATTTATGAGCCCAAATCAATTTCGGTATTATCGCCGATATTAAGCGATCTTTTTTCACCTCTTATTTCTGTATCACTTCCAATAAGAGAATCATCGAGAACTACATCATATAATTTTGAGAAAGATCCGATGATAGAAGTGGTTATAATCGAATAGTTAACAATGGTATTTTCGCCCATGGCCACGTGAGGGCCAATAATTGAATTTTTAATATCACAGCCTTCCGCTATGCTAACAGGTGGAATGAAGATGGTGTTTTCAAATTTATTTGACTCGGAAATTGAACCTCCGAATTTTTGAAGCAGTATTGCATTCGATTGAAGCAGGGTTTCTTTCTTTCCACAATCGAACCAGTTTTCAACCTTAAACGATTTAAATTTTTCTCCGCCTTCAATCATACATTCAAGTGCATCTGTAAGATTGAATTCGTTATTAGTTTTAATATTATTATTGATGATTTTTTCCAAACATTGGAACAAAATTCCTGAGTTTTTTATTTTATATAGCCCTACAAGCGCCATGTTTGACTTAGGAATTGCAGGCTTCTCTACAACCCTTGTTATAAAGCCGTTCTCATCTATTTCGGCCACACCAAAATTGCGTGGATCATCCACCTTTTTAACACCAAGTATTGACCATGGAGAAGCTAATACCGCATTGATATCATATTCACAAATTGTATCGCCAAGAGCAATAAATAATTCGTCGTCGCCTACTATTTTTCTTGTAAGTTCTATGGCGTGTGCAGTTCCTTTTCTTTCATTCTGGAAAATAAAATGAGCGATAAGATCAGGATATTTTTCTTTTACATAATCCTGAATTTTTTCGCCGAGATACCCAACAATAAATATAAACTCATTGATACCCGCCTCATGAAGCTGATCAACATTAATACTTAAAATTGTTTTTCCAGCTAATGGAATTAATGCTTTTGGCTGTGTGTATGTATGTGGGCGCAACTTAGTACCTGCACCTGCTACCGGAATTATGGCCTTCATTATTCTTTATTTGTGATCCAATCGCTTCAAAATGAACGTGAATATAGTAAAAATTACGTTTTATGTATGGTGTACACGTTAATGAGATATGCAAATAAATAAAATAATTGTTTAAAATACATTTATTGTTGGCAGAAAACACTTTTTTTCAACTTCTCTTCTTATATCTTTTTTGTAGGTTTGCGCAAATTTATTTAATGCAAAGAGATACTTTAGTTTTTGATATTATTAATAAGGAATTAAACAGGCAACGCAACGGCATTGAACTGATAGCATCAGAAAATTTTACTTCACTACAGGTAATACAGGCTATGGGAACCGTGCTTACTAACAAGTATGCGGAAGGTTATCCCGGGAAAAGATATTATGGCGGATGCGAATTTGTAGACGAAACCGAACAATTAGCAATCGATCGGCTTAAAAAAATATTTGATTGCGAATACGCCAACGTACAACCTCACAGCGGCGCACAAGCCAATGCTGCTCTTATGTTGGCTATCCTGAAGCCTGGTGATAAAATTTTGGGTCTTGACCTAAGTATGGGAGGCCATCTTACGCATGGATCACCTGTAAATTTTTCGGGCAAATTATATGAAGCGCATTCTTACGGCGTTGTTAAGGAAACAGGATTGGTTGATTATGAAATGCTCGAACAAAAAGCAAGAACCGGGAAACCAAAACTAATTATTTGCGGAGCATCTGCGTACAGCCGTGACTGGGATTATGAACGTATAAGAAAAGTAGCAGATGAAATTGGGGCTTTTGTCTATTGCGATATGGCACATCCTGCCGGCCTCATTGCAAAAGGATTATTGAAGTCGCCGTTTGAACATTGCCATTTTGTAACTTCTACCACTCATAAAACCTTACGCGGACCTAGGGGTGGTATTATTTTGATGAAAAAAGATTTTGAAAATCCTTTTGGCCAAAAGGATAACAAAGGAAATCTTAAGATGATGAGTAACCTTTTAGACATGGGCGTTTTTCCCGGTACACAAGGTGGTCCGCTGGAGCATGTTATTGCAGCAAAAGCAATTGCCTTCGGCGAAATTTTAACCGATGAATATACGGAATACGCCAAACAAATACAGGTGAATGCGCAGGCAATGGCAAAAGAATTTAACGCCAAAGGATACGATTTAATTAGCAACGGTACCGATAATCATTTAATGCTGATTGACCTTCGCAATAAAAATATAACAGGTAAAAAAGCACAGGAAACATTGGACAGGGCCGGTATCACTTTAAATAAAAATGCAGTTCCTTTTGATGATAAAAGCCCGTTTGTAACATCCGGCATACGGGTAGGCGTACCCGCAATTACCACAAGAGGCATGAAAGAAAGCAATATGAAAGATGTTGTTGATCTTGTTGATAAAATTTTGATGAACCTTGATGACGAAAAATTAATTACTTCTGTAAAAAATGAGGTGAAAGAGCTGATGAATCAATTTCCCTTGTACTCTGAGCTAAATTAAAATTTTGCAGTTATTAGATAGTACTGATTAATTTTACAATAAATTAAATCATGATACAACGTGTACAAACTGTATGGATGCTTTTAGCAGCATTAGCAGCTTTCCTTACAATGAAATTCTTATTTTACAGTGGCACACTTATTTCCGACAATCAATATCATCCTCTTTTAGCAACAGATCATTTATTGATTCTTATTTTTACGAGTGCTTTAGGTACGGGAATAGTCATCAATATTTTTTTGTATAAAAATAGGAAAGTGCAAAGCCGGATAATTTTGCTCGCAGTTTTATTGGAATGTCTGATTATTTTTTTATACGTTAAACAAACTGATCAATATTCGGCAGGTAATTATAGTCTCTGGTCTGCGTTACATATTTTAATAATTATATTTTTATTGTTTGCGGCGAGAGGAATTTACAAGGACTCAAAACTTATAAAAGATAGTAACAGGTTGCGATAACTGATTACTTTACCTCACACCTGATACCTCATACCTCATACCTCATATCACTTAAATATATTTCCCTGTGTAACTTTCTTTAATTTTCTTAAGACCTGAGGGAACACCTGCATAAACAAGATTTCCGCCACCATCGCCTGCTTCAGGGCCAAGATCAATAACCCAATCAGCGGATTTTATAACATCGGTATTGTGCTCTATAACTATGATAGAATGTCCTTGTTCAATCAATGCATTAAATGAAGCAAGCAGTTTTTTTATATCATGAAAATGAAGTCCCGTTGTAGGCTCATCAAAAATAAACAGAAGGTTTCCCTGGCCCTTCCCTTTCCCCAGAAACGAAGCGAGCTTCACACGCTGAGCTTCACCTCCACTTAATGTATCTGACGATTGCCCCAGTTTTATGTAGCCCAGCCCAACATCACTTAAGGGTTGAATTTTCCTGGCAACATCAATCCCTGATGTCTCACTTTTTTTATTCGTACTTCCCTTACCGAAAAATTCAATTGCTTCATCAACACTCATTTCAAGCACATCATAAATATTTTTTTCCTGGTAAGTTACTTCAAGCACTTCTTGCTTAAATCGTCTGCCTCCGCATACGTCGCATATCAAATGAACATCGGCAAGAAACTGCATTTCTACCACCTGCTCCCCTTCTCCTTTACAGGCATCACAGCGTCCGCCATCAACATTAAAAGAAAAATGTTTGGGTTGATAGCCACGCATTTTACTTAAAGGCTGTTTACTGAAGAGATCTCTTATTTCGTCGTAGGCTTTTATATAAGTTACAGGATTGCTCCGCGAAGATTTTCCAATAGGATTCTGATCAATCATCTCAATTTCTGAAATATAATCGAGATCACCAGTAAGCCCTTTACTCAAACCGGCCTTTTCCGCAAACTCACCTTTTAGTTTTTTTAATGATGGATAAAGAATCTGTTTTACCAATGTTGTTTTACCACTGCCACTTACACCGCTCACAACGCATAAAACATTTAATGGAAATATTACATCAATATCCTGAAGATTATTTTGGCGTGCACCCTTTACCGTTATAGAGCGGTTCCATTTACGGATATGTTTTGGCGGATCAATAGATAATTTTCCACTTAAATATTTTCCTGTAAGGCTATCTGGATTATTTATTATATCATCATAATTACCTTCTGCAATTACCTCGCCACCCAAATGACTGGCTAAAGGCCCCATGTCAATTATATGATCAGCTTCACGCATCATCATTTCATCATGCTCCACAACAACAACTGTGTTGCCAAGATCCCGAAGGTTTTTT
>Ga0208717_1000271_pt1 | contig 19026 bp, 19 predicted proteins | sample NGESurF53shallow_FD_184489 | JGI IMG/M metagenome (GOLD analysis project Ga0208717, IMG submission 184489) | Arctic peat soil microbial communities from Barrow, Alaska - NGEE Surface sample F53-3 shallow (SPAdes) | ecosystem: Environmental > Terrestrial > Soil > Wetlands > Peat ... | reverse complement strand
CCGCGAGATCGAAGACAGGTTGCTCGCGCCGTTGCCGACATGGGCGGTCGCGCTCGAGAAGATGCTGTTTGCGTCGATGCGTGCGTTGCTGGCGGCGTTGGTGATGTTCCCGGTCGGCATCTGGGTGCTGGGCTCGATCCCGTGGCACGCAGGCGCGATTTGGCTCCTCGCTGTGGTGATGATTCTCGGCGCACTCGCGGGGTCGGCGATTGGGCTTACCCTCGGTACCTTGGTGCCGCCGAACCGGATCCAGATCATGTTTGCGCTGATCCTCACGCCGATGCTGTTCACCGGCTGCAGCCAGTATCCGTGGCCGTCGCTCTCGCACCTTCGGTGGTTCCAGGTCGTAACGGCGTTCAACCCGATGACGTACGCGAGCGAGGGGATGCGAGCGGCGCTCACGCCGTCCGTGCATCACATGTACCCGTGGGTGTGCGTTCTCGGCCTCGCGGTGTCCGTCGCAGTCTTCACGGCAATCGGCATCCGCGGATTTCTGCATCGCGCAATCGACTGACAGGAGTGTCGGCCGAGGCGGATCCTCTCGATGTCAGCGCCTAGCGGCGCTTCGGGGGTGCTGGGTCAAGCAGACCTCATCCCCGAACGGGATAAGGCCGCTGGGCCGATCCAACGTACAGCTGGCGCGGTCGCCCGATCCTCGTCTCTGGGTCAGTGATCATCTCCCGCCACTGAGCGACCCAGCCCGGGAGCCGACCGATCGCGAACAGGACGGTGAACATTTCAGGAGGAAAGCCCATAGCTCGGTAAAGCAGTCCCGTGTAGAAGTCGACATTCGGGTAGAGCTTCCGGTCCACAAAGTAGTCGTCTGAAAGCGCCACGCTTTCGAGTTCGAGAGCGATGTCGAGCAACTCGTCGCGTTTGCCGAGTGCAGAGAGCAACTCGTCGGCCGTCTTTTTGATGATGGCTGCGCGCGGGTCATAGTTCTTATACACGCGATGGCCGAATCCCATGAGGCGCGCGTGATTCTCACGTTGCTTAACCCGTCGTACAAATGAGGCGACGTCATCGTCGCTGTCACGAATCTGCGTGAGCATCTCAAGCACCGCCTGATTGGCGCCGCCATGTAGCGGTCCTGAGAGGGCTCCAATGCCGGCGGAGATCGACGCGTGCAGGCTGGCGTGAGCAGAGCCCACGAACCGCACGGTAGAAGTCGAACAGTTCTGTTCGTGGTCAGCATGCAGAACGAAAAGCAAATCAAGCGCCCGAACGATCTGATCATCGACCTCGGGTGCGGCCGAGGAGGTAAGGCTCATCCGGCAGAAGTCCTCGACGAGACCCAGGGATGGGTCGGGCAGCAGAAACGGCTGCTGTAGTGATTGCTTGAACGCACACGCGGCGAGCACCGGGACCTGCGCCAGCAAGCGTTCGGTCGAAACCTCAACTTGTTCCGGATCAAGCGGATCCAACGAGTCGGGATAGAACGTCGACAGCGCGGAGACCGCGGACGCCAGGACAGACATTGGGTGCGCGTCCTTGGGAAACGACTTGAAGAACCGTTGCAGCGGCTCGGCCAACTCGCTGCGGGCCCGGACCCGCGAACCAAAGAGGCCGAGCTCACGTGGAGTTGGCAACTCTCCATGGATTAGGAGGTACGCGACCTCGACAAAGGAGGATTGGGCGGCAAGTTCCTCGATCGGGTATCCGCGATGCCGGAGGATCCCCGCGTCGCCGTCAATGTAAGTGATCGTCGATCGGCAAACCGCGGTGTTGGCGAACCCAGGGTCGTACGTGACAAGGCCCGACGTTCGTAACAGCGCTCCGATGTCCGCTCCTGGTGCGCCCTCGGTCACGCTCTGGATTTCGGCTTCAAACGCCGTGCTCCCGAAACTAAGCTTTTCCGTGCGGGTCGGGACGGCGTCTGGCATCGCTAGACCTCTTCCACTGGCAGGTACAAGTCTTCGGTCCACTTCTATTTCTTGTTCGTGCCAAATCCAATCTCAGCCACCCGCATATCCCGCTGGCCTCTCCGCACGTGCCGCCGGATAGCCCGCGCTGCGCCCGCGGCATCGCCCCGCCTCAACTCGGCCATTACCTCCGTGTGCTGAGCGACCGAGGCACATCGGACGGTTGGGGTATTCGCCAGGACCTCACGGTAGATGCTCGTGCGGTCCCAAAGCGTGCCGATTAGCTGAAGCAGAAGCGCCGCACCCGATGCGCTATAGATCACGAAGTGCCATTCGCGATTCAGGTCACGCCACACGGACGGTGGATCATCGTCGCGAACGTTGTCCATCCGGGCGTTCAGTTCCTCTAATACGTCCAGAGTCGCGGACGGAATCCGGGGCGTCGCCAGGCTTACCGCGAGTCCTTCGAGGCGCTCACGTATCAGGGTTATCTCTGTGAGCTCTTGCACCGACAACTCTGCGACGTAGGTGCCGCGCCGCTGCTCCGTGCGCACGAGGCCCTGCGCCTCGAGAAGCTTCAGGCCCTCCCTTACGGGGATGATGCTCACGTTGTAACGCTGCGCAAGTGCCTGTTGGTCCAGGCGAGCACCGAGCCGAAACACGCCGCTCAAGATCTCAGTCCTCACGGAGTTCGCAACGTAAGTGCTCGCCGTCACCGGGGGGCCGTCGATCGGAGCATCGTGGGCCGAAGGCACCAGCCTGGTGATGCCGTCAGCGTGGCTTGCTGTCTGGCGTCGCGGGGTCTGTACTCGGTCTCGCGCGTTCACAGTGGATCTCGAGACTCGGCAATGTCGGGCCGGTGCCACCGTGAGCCGACGATGGACGCTGGCCGCTTCACGCGGACAGTGTAAAGCCCCAGTCGTGACGCTCGCCACGCGCGATCAATTCGCTTGGGGTGTTGCGGTTGCACTGGCTGTGCACCTCTCTAGCTTGGCGTGGCGTGGTGTTGGGCGGGTAGTTCGAGCGTCCTGCCTCGCGAGGTGTCGCCACCCCAGGGACGGCTGCGGTGGCAACCGCACTAAAGAGCTACGTATTCCGTCCACGTGCGTTCCTGCTCCCCTCTGGCGCTGCGTGGCCCCGTCCTTCATAGCTTCCCAATCCTAAGTTGGTCACGTATAGGTTACGAAGAATAAATTATAGGCGAATCTCTTGTCCATCATGGGAGCGGTTGCCTACTCTGTGGCAACCGCCGGCCGGGCGACCCGAATAGTCGATGCTCTCACCAAAGGAGAAGCCCCATGTTTGTGAGGTTTGTGCGAGGTCGCCGTCACGCGACGGGGGTCGCCGTCGGTATTGGAACGGTGGCGGCGCTGGTGCTCGCCGCATGCTCCAGCTCGAAGCCCACAGCCAGTTCGACGAGTTCACCCGCGTCCACGAGCGCCGCGGCGGCGACGAGTGCCAGCGCATCTGGAGGAGTTTCGCCGGTCGCGAGCGCAGCGTCGGCTGGCTCGTCGAGCGCGGCGGCGTCAGGAAGTCTAGCTCCGGCTCCCAGCCAGGCGGCCACGGGTTCAGCCATCAAGCTTGGGTTGCTGGCCCCATTAACCGGCGCGCGGGCGGACCTCGGACAGGGCATGCAGACCGGCGCAAAGATTGCCTTGAGCGTCATCAATGCTACGGGCGGGGTGCTCGGGCACCACGTCAACCTCGACGTGCAGGACGACGCAGCCGACCCGGCCGATGCAGTACCGGCCGCGCAAAAAGAGATTCAGGCCGATCACGTGGTGGGCATCGTCGGACCCATCTCGCAAACCGCGTCTGTCGTGTGGCCGATCGCGGCCAAGGCAAACATTCCCGACCTAATGTGGGGCGGCGGATCTGCCTTTGACAACATCACGGACCCGCACTTCTTCCGGCTATCGCCGTCGGACACTGAGCAGGCCGATGCCATGGTCGTCTACGCCCATAGCAAGGGTTGGAATCACGTCGCCATAGCTATTGGCAACACGTCAGGTGACCAGTCCCTAGTCCCGGGACTCCAAGATGCGGCGAAGGCGCTCGGAATGACGGTTGACAAGCCCGTGACGATCGCAGTCGGAGCGACGTCGTTCCGCAGTGAGATCCAGACACTGTTCTCGACCCATCCGCAGGCCGTTCTAGGGCAGTTCGACATCCCGTCTGCGGGCGTGCTGTTTGGTGAGCTCAAGCAGCAAGGCCTGTTGTCCACTCCGTGGGTTGCAAGCAACCTGTGGTTCGCGAAGGAGTTCGTCACGTCGGTTGGTGGCGCGACCGCGTCTGGGCCGATCTACATCGCCAACCCAGGGGCTGAGAACCAGGGCTACCAGCCGTTCCTGAATGTCCTGCAGCAACAGACCGGCTCAAACCAGCCGAGCAACGGCCAGACGTACATCTACGACGGGGTAAACGTCTGGGCGCTCGGAGCACAGATCGCAGGGACCACTGATTCGCCAGCTATCGAGCAAGGAATTGCCAAGGCGGCAAACGGGCCCGGTCAGAACTGTTACGACTACTCGACGTGCCTTCAGCTCCTGAAGACCGGCAAAGCTATCAACTACCAAGGCGCAGCGAGCAGCGTCGACTTCGACAAGTTCCACAACGTGTATGGCCCGTTCGACATCCTGCACTTCAACGCGGATGGCACAAGCAGTTCGCTCACCGAGTTGACTCCGCAGCAGATTCAACAGACCCTGACCAACGGATAGCGGTCTGACGCAACCCATGTGTGGTGGGTCCGGCGCCTTTACCAAACGCCGGATCCACCACTTGCTCCCTCTTCAACTCCCGAAGGATTCGAGAGGCCTGATCTTGAGCCAATTTCTTGTCGCAGTCGGGTTCGGCCTCGCGACAGCGTCCGTCGTGGCCCTTGCCGCGGTCGCCGTTTCGTTACAGGTGAGCGTTACGAACTTCATCAACTTCGCGTACGGCGATTTCATGACCTTCGGTGCCTACATCGCGTGGAGCGCTACCAGACACGGGATCAATCTGGTGCTCGCAATCATCTTGGGTGGTATCGCGACCGGGCTCCTCGGCGTTCTCGCAAACATCCTCGTGTTCCGTCCCTTCATGCGACAAGGCGTTCGGCCCGTCACCCTGCTTATTGCCGGCGTTGGGCTCTCCTTCGTCGTTCAGAACGCATTGACACTGATCTGGGGCGCGGAGCCGGTTCGGTTCAATGTGACCCTCGGGAACTCACTGCACGTGGGGCCCTTCATCCTTACGCCCGGCGATCTCGCTATGTTTGCGACATCCGTGGTTCTTCTCGTGATGTTGCACCTCATGCTGGCTTACACGAAGTTCGGCAAGGCGCTCCGCGCGACATCTAACAATGCAGACCTCGCGAAGGCGTGCGGTATCGACAGCGAGCGGGTGGTGTCGATCACTTGGTTCCTTGCGGGCTTGTTAACCGCCGTCGCAGGTGTTGGGCTCGTACTGCAGGAGAGCACACTCGATCCGACGACAGGTTTCACTGAGCTTTTCGTGATCTTCGGTGCAGTGATCCTCGGCGGTATCGGGCGGCCTTACGGCGCGATGCTCGGTGCGCTTGCCATTGGCCTTCTGACGGAGATCTCTGGCGCATACCTCAACGCTGCCTACAAAACCTCGATCGCATTCGGCGTCGTGATCGTCCTCCTCCTCTTCCGGCCTCAGGGACTGTTTGCGACTAAGGGGAAGATCAGCTGATGGTCTACTACGTCACGGACCTGCTCTTGCTTGGGTGTATCAACTCGATCATGGTTGTCGGCCTGAACCTGCAGTACGGGTATACCGGCCTCCTGAACTTCGCCTACTACACGTACGTCGCCATCGGTGCGTACGTGGCCGCCGTCACGACCATGGGACGGACTGCGATGTTGGGAGGCGGCACGTACATCCTCGGGTGGACGCTGCCGTGGTATGTCGGCTTGTTGATCGGCGGGGTTGTCGCCGCGATTCTTGGCGCCGTTGTCTTCGGATTCACAGTTAGGCGCCTTCGGAGTGACTATCTTGCGATCGTCACGGTGTCGGCCGCGTTCATCTTCTGGAACATCATCAACACCTACGAGCCGCTGTTCAACGGCGCGACTGGCCTGTATAACGTGCCGAACATCATCTCGACCAGCACCGCCCGGTACACGCTCGTGATGCTTGCGTTATCGGCGGGCATACTCGCTGTTTGCGTGTGGGCTTCGCGTCGCATCTTCCGGTCGCCGTTCGGTCGGTTGCTGCGCTCCATGCGAGAGGACGAGGCGGTTACGTCTGCTTTCGGCCGTACCTCCTGGCAACCGCAGTTGTGGATCTTCATGATCGGTTGTTTCATCGCGGGGATAGCCGGCGGTCTCTTCGTGTTTTCGATCACGGCCTGGAGCCCGTATGCCTTTCTGCCACTCGAGTCATTTATCTTGCTGGCAGCATTGATCGTCGGCGGTGCCGGCAACTACTGGGGTGCACTCCTCGGAGCTTTCGTGCTCATCGAAGGACTCGCGGAGTTGTCGCGCTTCCTGCCGAGCTTTGGTGGTGGAGCGGATGTCGGCGCTATTCGTGCGATCGTGATTGGGGTCGTTCTAATCCTCATGCTCAGATACAGGCGCGGCGGATTGATCCCTGAACGGTGGCTGCACTGGTACGGGCAGCCAACAAAACAGGTCCTCCCCAAAGCAAGATTTGCTGCGGTGAGGCGTGCGCGATGAGTAGTGATACTTCCGACGATCTCCTTACTATCCGCGATGTTGGCTACGCGTACGGCGGGGTTTGGGCGGTCAAGGGCTGCAGCTTCTCGGTTCGCCGTGGCGAGGTTACGGGTCTAATCGGACCGAACGGTGCCGGGAAGTCGACAATGATCGAGATGCTGAGCGGTACTTTGTCGCCGCGGGAAGGCAAGATCTACTTTGAAGGCGCCGACATTACCGGCCTCCGACCGGCCCAGGTATCCCGCAAGGGAATCGCTCGCACCTTCCAAACCGCCAGGGTCCTCGCGACGCTTCCTGTTATTGAGAATGTGATCTTGGCTGCCCAGGACCAGATTGGCGAAAACCCGCTGAAGGCACTGTTCTCCCGTGGTAGCTGGCGGAGCCAAGAAGAGGATTTGCGTAAGGAGGCGTCCAGCCTTCTCGACTGGCTTGGGCTCGGGCATCACCTCCTAAGCCCGGCAGGGACTTTGTCGGGTGGCCAGCGGCGACTGATGGAGATCGCCCGTGCCCTGATGGCACACCCGAAGCTGATGCTTTTGGACGAGCCCACTGCTGGCGTCTTCCCGGAAACGAGTCAACTGATCGCTTCTCGGATTCGCGAAATCGCTGCGCAGGGAGTGACTGTGCTTCTCATCGCCCACAACATGGGATTCCTGTCCACAGTTGCTGATGACGTGGTCGTCATGGCCGAAGGTCGGGTCCTTACCCGAGGCCCACTCGAGATCGTGCGTGAGCACGCAGATGTGGTGTCCGCGTACCTCGGAACAGCGGCTGTGGGATCTCCCGATTCAGGTCCTACAACCGCCAGGGAGCGAGCGAGTGAATGAGTTGCAAGCAGTCTCCATTACGGCAGGCTACGACGGACCACCCATATTGGACGACGTTTCGGTCACCGCGAACGCGGGCGAGACAAGCGTCATTCTCGGCCCGAACGGTGCTGGCAAGTCCACGTTGTCGAAGGCAATTATTGGCCTTATCAGCGTGAAGAAGGGCCAAGTTCTCCTGCGAGGAAACGACGTGACAGGGCAAGGCCCTCACAAGCTCGTCAGATCCGGTCTCGCGTATCTGCCTCAACTCATGAACGTATTCGATCAACTGTCTGTGGTCGAGAACTTGGAGATGGGCGGCTACACCGTTCGGGGGAGCCTCCAGAAGCGAATCTCCGAACTGCTCGACTTCTTTCCCGATCTTGCGGTAGATCGACACAAGAAGGCGGGCGTGCTCTCGGGCGGCCAGCAACGCATGCTCGCACTCGCGCGACTGCTCATGACAGAACCTGTGGTGGCGATTCTCGACGAGCCGACGGCAGGGTTGTCACCGTTGTACGCCGAACGGGTCTGGACCCATATTGACCGGATTCGCGACGCGGGTGTGGCGCTACTGGTCGTCGAGCAGAACGCGACGATCGCCATGGACCACGCGGACGTTGTCTACCTCCTAGCGCAGGGCAGAAACGTGATTTCCGGTCCTGCAGAAGAACTCCGTCAACGAGATGAAGTTGCTCGCATTCTCGTGGGCTAACGACATCTACTTTGCTGCGACGACACCGCAAACCCAACTCAAGGAGTGGCCGAGAAAGTGACAACCAGTCAAAACGCAGTTCAGACACGATCACAGCGCTTAGCCGACTTCGTGAGCTCGCTGCAGCCCGACGACTTGCCGGCACACGTGAGACAGGACGCGATCTGGCGGCTGATGGACACGGTCGGCGTGTCACTCGTAGGTTCTCGAATGGACTATGCGCAACCTATCCAGAAAGTATTCTCCGAGATGGGCGGCCGCGGGGAATCGACGGTCATAGGCGGTGGCGAGCGGCTTCCCGCAGCAGCCACAGGGTTTGTGAACGCTGCTTACGCGCACGGCCCTGACTTCGATGACACGCACAGCGTTGCCATGGTTCACATCGGTTGCTTGGCCGTACCCAGCGCACTCGCGATGGCTGAACGTACCGGCGCGACCGGCGCGCAGATGCTAACTGCACTTGTCGCCGGGGCCGAAGTCGGGTTGCGCATCGGGGCAGCGGCGCCACACAGATTTCATATGCGCGGGTTTCACGCCACCGGCGTAGTTGGCCCGTTCACGGCAGCGGCAACTGCGGGAAAGTTGCTCGGCCTGGATGCTGTCCGACTGGCCAGCGGTCTTGGGTTGGCGGGCAGCCAGGCTGCAGGTCTACTTCAGGGACTCCACGATGGGAGTTGGGTCAAACGCCTGCATCCTGGTTGGGCCGTTCAGGGAGGGATTACGGCGGCGCTTCTCGCAGAACAAGGCTATCTAGGGCCGCCGCAGGTTCTTGAGGGAGGTTGGGCACTGTATGCGGTGTTGCTGCATGGAGATTCGGAGCCTGTGGATCTCGATGTATTGACCGATGGACTCGGCACTACATGGCTGTTGCCTGAAACAACCTACAAGCCGTACAGCAACGGCGCATGGAATCACTCCGCGATGGACGGCGTCGCCGCGATTCTGGCGGCCGAGACGCTAACTTACAAAGACATCGCGCGTGTAGACGTCACCGTTCCCCCGGAATGCATACCAGTCGTCTGCGAGCCGCGAGACGCCAAGATCCGGCCGGTGACGCCATACCACATGAAGTTCAGTCTGCCTTATTCAGTAGCGATTCTCGCCGTTCTGGGCCACGCTGGAGTCGACGACTACACGGCCGAGGTTCACGCCGATCCGGACATCGCCGACCTCGCGTCGCGTGTCTACTGCGATGCAGATCCTGCCATGGCGCCGGATCGCTTTCCGGCAAAGGTGCGCCTCGAGACCCGCGACGGACGCCACTTCTCTTATGACATTCCCGCACAACGCGGAGGACCGGGCAATCCGTTTTCGGCTGACGACCACCGTGCGAAGTTCCTCTCGAACGCTAGCCCGAGTATCGGAACACCGCAGGCGCAGCAGCTCATGCGCGCCATCGAGACCGTTTGGGAGATGGAGTCGATTGGTGATCTCCTTCGGCTCGCCGTCGGGTAATGGAGGCCTAATGCCCACCAGTGACCTGCGACCCGAGCCAAGAGCGGCGCCGCTTCGTGGTATCCGAGTCGTGGCGCTCGAGCAAGCCGTTGCTGGTCCGTTATGCACGCGGCATCTTGTCGATCTAGGTGCTGACGTGATCAAAATTGAGAGACCAGGGGGAGGCGATTTCTCGCGGTCGTATGACTCCGTCGTGCACGGCGAATCCGCGTACTTTGTGTGGCTCAATCGCGGCAAGCGCAGCGTAGTGTTGGATTTGAAATCCGCGAACGACCGTGTTGTCGTCGACTCTCTACTCGAGTCCGCCGATGTCTTGGTTAGCAACCTTGGACCCGGCGCCCTTGAGCGACTCGGCCTCGGATGGGACGCCGTTCACGCCCAGTGGCCTCAGCTGATCTCATGCACGATCACCGGCTACGGAACCGAAGGTCCGCTGCGTAATCGGAAAGCGTTCGATCTCTTAGTGCAGGGCGAGGCTGCATTGTTTGCGATCACGGGTGCGCCCGAGCAGCCGGCAAAAGTGGGGCTACCGATAGCAGATATCTCTGGCGGCATGTATGCCCTGAGCGGGGTGTTGGCCGCGCTATTTCAGCGTGAGTCGACCGGGCTGGGAACACGTATCGACATCGCGATGCTCGACTGCATTGCGGAGTGGATGACACCCATTCTCTACCACCGTGAGTACACGGGTAAGGAGCCCGAACGAAGCGGAGTCATGCACGCGACCATCTGTCCGTACGGACCGTACCGAGTAGGTGGCGGACAGGCGACTGTGAACATCGCAGTACAGAATCAGCGGCAGTGGCGCGCATTCTGCACGTTCGTGCTGGAGAGACCAGACCTGGTGGACGACGATCGATTCCGATCGAACGAGGCACGGGTGCGTCACAGAGACGAACTTGAAATCCTGATCGACGAATTTCTCGCAGCTGTGCCGTTGACCGCAGTGCTTGCTTCGCTGGATCGCGCGGACATCCCGTGGGCGGAGGTCAACGACGTAGGTGCGTTGCTGGATCATCCGCAGTTGCGCGCGCGGGCACGTTGGACTCAGGTGGACACGCCAAGTGGGCTTGCATCTGCGCTGAGGTCGCCGCTCGATGCCCGCGATTCGAACGTGAGTACGCTGGCCGTTCCTGCACTGGGCGAACACACCTCCGAAGTGCTCGAGCAATACGCGCAGGCTAGCGGAACGCTCGACTCTCGGCCCGTGCGGAGAGCGACCAAATGACCAACCCGCAGATTGCCGTCATTGCTGGCGACGGCGTGGGCCAAGAGGTTATTCCGGCTGGCATTCGCGTGCTATCCAAGGTGGCCAGTCTCGATTTTGTGGAATTTCCCTGGGGTGCCGACTTCTTTGCCCGGACCGGGTCGATGATGCCGCACGATGGGTTGGATGTATTGGCGAACTTCGACGCCATATACCTGGGTGCCGTGGGCTGGCCGACGATTCCAGATCATGTGAGCCTGTGGGGACTCCTGCTTCCCATCCGCAAGGCGTTCGAGCAGTACGTGAACTTAAGGCCGGTCACGCTGCTCCCTGGCATCACGGGCCCGCTCAGGGACCGACAAGCCAGCGACATCGACATGCTATTCCTGCGCGAGAACACAGAGGGCGAGTACTCGGGCCCAGGCGGCCGAGTCCACGTGGGGACTGCTAACGAGCTAGCAGTCGAAGTGCCGGTGTTCACTCGCACAGCTGTCGAGCGCGTAGCTCGCGTGGCGTTCTCGCATGCCCAACGCAGATCCGGCCAGCTAATCAGCGTCACGAAATCGAACGCCAGCCGGTACAACTACGTCTTGTGGGATGACGTTGTAGCCAGAGTTGGAGCCGAATTCCCGGATGTGGATGTGCAACGAGTCCATGTCGACGCGATGGCCGCGCGGATGGTCTCGCGGCCGGACACCGTAGACGTAGTCGTCGCGTCGAATCTCTTCGGGGACATACTCACCGACCTCGGCGCGGCGATCCAGGGCGGCCTCGGACTAGCTGCCAGCGCAAACCTCAACCCGGAGCGGCAGCATCCGTCGATGTTTGAACCTGTCCACGGATCGGCACCGGACATCGCGGGAATGTGCCGAGCTAACCCGATAGGAGCAATCTTGACGGGAGCGCTAATGCTGCGCCATCTCGAACTAGCCTCGGCCGCGGCGAGGGTGGAGCACGCGGTCGCCGACGTGACTCGTCGCGCGCAGTCCTTGACCGCCGATCTCGGTGGCACCGCGAGCACCGACGAGGTCGCCGACGCTGTCATTGATGCACTTGGTGACATGTGACGCATCGCAGCAATTTGCAGGACCGAGCAAGCGAACCGGCGGACAATCCAACGCCGGCGACGATAGAAGAGCCAACTAGCAAGACCGATCTAGGGAGCAGATGAGAATGGTGGACGAGATCACCGCGGCCGTAAGTCGATTTGTGGTCGACACAAAGCTTGCCGACATACCGACCGACGCGGTTGGCGCTGCACTGCGATCAATCCTAGATGGCCTCGGGCTCGCCGTTGCAGGACGCGCCAGCCTGGTCGGGCAACTCGCCGCCGCGGAGGTTGACTCCTACGGTTGTTCTGTCACTGATTCCTCGGTACTGGGCTCCTCGGTGCGCTTACCCAGCCGCTTCGCTGCGTTCTTGAACGGACTGGCCATACACGCGGACGACTTCGACGATACTCAGCTGGCGACTCTCCCAGATCGGGTATACGGCCTGCTGACCCACCCCACCGCTCCGGTTCTGCCAGCAGCTCTGGCTCTTGGCGAGCGACTAGGACGGAGTGGGGCAGACCTTCTCCTTGCATATCTCGTTGGCGTGGAGACCGAGGCGAAAATCTCCGAGGCCATCGATCCTCGCCATTACGAAGCAGGGTTCCACTCGACCGCGACTGCTGGTGCGATTGGGGCAGCTGCAGCGGCGGCGCGGATCCTGGCTCTCGACGTCGAACAGACCGAGGTCGCCCTCGGGATCGCTGCATCGTGTGCTTCGGGCCTCCGCGAGAACTTCGGGACAATGACTAAGCCATTCCACGCAGGGCGGGCTGCGGAGAGTGGCGTGCTCGCAGCGCAACTTGCCGCGAATGGCTTCACGGCCGCACACAACATCCTCGAGGCTCGCCGCGGGTTCTTTTCCGCCGCTGGCGGTGGATTCGATCGTCCGACAATGGAGCGACTAGGCGCGCCGTGGACCTTCAGTGACCCGGGCGTTTCGATCAAGCCCTACCCGTCAGGCTCCCTGACTCACCCGGCTATGACCGTGATGGCGCAGTTGCTTCGAGACAATGATGTCCAGGCTGGCGATGTCGAGCTTGTGTATGTCGGCACCAACCGGCACATGCCCAATGCGCTCATCCACCACCACCCGGCCGATCACCTTGCGGCCAAGTTCAGCATGGAGTTCTGCATGGCTGTGCTGGTGGTGGCTGGTCGGGCGGGCTTGGCGGAGTTCACCGACGAAGCTGTGCGGCGGCCCGATATCCAATCCATGATGGAGCGGGTTCGCTTCGAGGTCGATCCAGAAGCGGACGGAACGGGCTACAACAACATGACGAGCATCGTGCGTGTGCACTTGAACAACGGCACCGTCCTCCGCGGCCGTGCAGACTTCGCAAAGGGGAGTCCGGCTAACCCCATGACTCACGACGAGCTATTCCGCAAATTTGCCGACTGTCTCGCGGTCGGCGGTATCTCGTCATCGGCGGCGGAGCGCGCCGCAGAGCTCGTCGGGAACCTGGAGGACCAACCCGCCCTCGGAGAAATCACGGGTTTGCTTTGCCCCGCGGAGTCCTAACACGCCGAAAAGGCGGCCCACCCCGACCGACCGACGTGTTCTTGCTGTGGTCCAAGATCGGTGTGAAGTCCGTCGGCGGGGGTCAGGCCGTCCAGTTCTACGCCTTCGAACACATGGTGACCGAGCTGAAGTGGCTTACGTACGACGAGTGGGTGCAGCTGTGGGGGTTGTCCCAGATCGTGCCGGGTGTCAATGTCATCGCCGTCTGTGCGCTGACAGGGTTACGTGTCGCAGGCATGGCAGGCAGCGTCGCAGCACTTGCCGGGCTGATGGCTCCAAGCGTTGCCGCAACTATCCTCATCTCCGCTGCCTATACGCAGATCGCTCAGTTAGCAGGGGTACATGCGGCGCTGCGCGGGATGTTCGCTGCAGTAGTAGGCGCGGCGCTCGTGTTGAATTGGCGCGTGGGGCGGCCGATCGTGAAGGCTGCGCGAGCACGAAGCAGGATCGCGCTAACGGCGTCCGTCGCCATACCCGTAGTTGCTGGGACCGTTGTGGCTGAGCAATGGGTGCCGGTGGTGTACGTATTGCTGGGCAGTGCGGCGCTCATGTCGGCCCTCTGGATTCAGAAGCCCCGCTGAAGCAGTGGCCGGAAACCTCCTATTCTTCCTGCTGCTTCTCAAAGCCTCGTTCCTGTCCTCAGGTGGCCTGTCTAATCTACCGAGTGTTCATCAGGACCTGATCAGTCGGCAGTGGGCCCACGAAGGGCAATTTGTGGAGGCGCTCGCGATCGGGCAACTCGCACCGGGGCCGACCGGCCTCTGGGTGGTTGCACTTGGATATCTGACGCGTGGGACAGCGGGGGCGCTCCTCGCCGCGGCGGCGATCACTATCCCGCCCTTGCTTGCGCTCCCGATGGACCGCGTATACAGGCGACTGGCGAATCACCGGGCTGTCGAGGGATTCGTCTTCGGCTTGATCTTAGCGGCGGCAGGTAGCGTCATGGCCGTACTCGTGGGTGCGCTCAAGTCGTATGGAGTTGATGCCGTAACCGTGTTCATCCTCGCGGCCAGCGTCGTGCTTGTCGGTCACCGAGTACTTCCGCGAGGGCTGGTCCTGCTCTTAAGCGCCGCCGTGGGCGTTGCTGTGTGGGCGCCAAGGTAGTTCTAATCCCGTACCTCGTCGGGCACGCTGCGACAACTCGTCACGGGGCGGCCCACCGTAAGATTCGTTGTGCTCGTTCGATGACCGCGCGGTCGATCATCGAGTGCCCAACCCGACTGGCACCGCTCCCGGTTGTTGCGGCGACGACGAGACGGGCCCAATCCACCTCCTCACCCGTGGGAGCGAAGGCCGAGTTGACCGCAGCAACCTGATGAGGATGAATGCAGAGTTTGCCGCCGAACCCCAACTGACGGACTCGAAACGCATCATTGCGGGCGACGTCGCTGTTGTCCAAGTTGAGGGTGACGCCATCGACGGGCGCCGCGATCCGTGCCGCTCGCGACGAAACAACGAGACTTGATCGCGCGAATAGCAAGGCGACTTCGTCCTCCGCCGAGCCGACGTCGAGACTAAAGTCAATGGCCCCGAAGGCGAGCCGCACGACGCCAGGAGTTGCGGCGATGGTGCCAGCGTGCTGGACGCCGACAGCGGTCTCGATGAGTGCCACGACTGGCACGTCACAATCGATCCGATCGCTCAGAGCGAGGAGGGCAGCTGGCTCGGCCTTCGGTAGCACCAAGCCGAGCACGCCTGGTAAGCCTTTCAACACGTCGAGGTCAGCCGAGAAGTCCGGTGTGTGGGCGGCATTCAGGCGGACAAGCGCACCACCTCCGTCACTTAGCCACTCTGCAACGCAACTGCGTGCCAAGTCCTTGTGGTCGCCGCCAACAGAATCTTCGAGGTCGCAAATGACAAGGTCAGCTTCGCTGGCTTTCGCGCGCTCGAACCGGTCTGGTCGATTTCCTGGCACGAAGAGCAGCGAGCGAGCCGCTTGTATACGCGCGGTAGCAGTGCGAGCGCTATCGGGCTTCGGGCTCATCTCGAGGCGCCGCCGCATGCCCGAGGAACCTGTGCACGGGGCCCGGCGATCGAATCTTGTGCTGTTCGCGCCGACAGACTCATCACGTGCACCACCGAAAGATCGCTTGAGGGTGACCTTGCGCAGGTCACGTCCTTCACGGCGTCCTGCGGCCGTAGCCGTCTGCGTGCAGACATCCCAGCAATCATACGGCCGACGAGTGTGCGGAATCTGTGCCGGCTGAGTCTCGATCGATTCCCCGGGCATTTAACAACGCCCAAGCGACAACCTCCGCGGCGTGGTTATCGGCCGGGAATACCGGATACCAGACGTATGTGATGACGCCGGCGTCGATGAGCATCGTGAACCGGCGCAGCAAAGTGAGGCCGGCCACCTCCATGGTCGGGAGCTGCAGCGCCGTTGCGAGTCGCAGATCGGCATCGGATACGAGTGCGAACGGTAGCTGCAGCCGCTGAGCTGCCTCGCGTTGGTAGTCGACCGTCTGCGTCGAGAGGCCCAGTACGTCGAGGCCGAGCTCGGTCAGCTCCGTGTAGTGATCTGCGAACCCACGCGACTCCACTGTGCACCCTCGGGCGCCCGGGATCGATCCCCATTCGGGAACCAGCGGGGGATGGCCCGGGACGCCGGTGCGGGGATAGGCGTAGACGACCGTTCGGCGCGGCAACGCCGAGAGGTCAATGAAAGTTCCCTCGGTCGAGGCCAGCGCCAAGTTGGGAACGGTCATGCTTCGCAGATGGTCGGCGGCGCCGTCGTCAACGGGCACGGTGCCTTTGGCGTCGTCAGCAGGGCTCATGGTCGACATGGTGGCACAGCGCGGCTGACACGCGCATTACATCGACTGGCACTCGCACCACGAGCCCGAACGTCGCCGGAACTCCTGACCAACGAGGCTCAGGTCGGTGGGAGCGACCGGGCGTAGGTGGCACCAATAGTGACCCATCTCTTCAGGGCCCGCGAGGTCTTCACGCCCTCGGTATCGATCCGTAGCCAGCCATCCATTTCTCGGCCGCGCATCTCGAAACGTCGCGCGTGCGGCCTACTGACCAATGACTCCGTTTGCGACGGATCCACTCGCAGCAACAACCCGCCCTGGCCGCTCGCACTTACTGCCATGTTGCCGTTCACCATGAACGCGAGCCCGCCAAACATGGCCTTCTCGGTGACGCCCGACTCGTCTTGCAGGCACTCCCGAAGCCGATTTGCAAGCACCGCGTCGTACGCCATGAGTTCGATTATCTACGATCTCGCCATGATTGCGAGCGACCGAGCCCTCGAGTCTGACGGGCTGCGGGGACGGTGACGCTATGGCGGGCCGTCCTCCTTGTTCTAGCCGGCGTCGGAGCAGGTCTGGCCGGCAGCATCGCCGGTCTGGCGTCACTGGTTAGCTACCCGGCACTGCTCGCGGTCGGGCTGACGCCTGTCGCCGCGAACGTCACGAACACGGTTGCGCTGGTGTTCAACACCGCCGGAACGATGGCTGGTTCGCGTCCCGAACTGCGCGGGCAACGGCCGCGAATACGCGAACTCGGCGCAATCGCGGTGGCCGGAGGGCTCCTCGGCGGCGCCATATTGCTACTTACCCCAGCTAGCTCGTTCGAACGCGTCGTTCCGTGGCTGATCGGCCTAGGCTCACTCACGATCCTGGTGCCTCGGCGTCCGAGTCTGCATCTCGACGACGCACCCGCTCCTGCCTCACGGGTGCTGTTCGCGGGCATCTTTGCGATCGGTGTCTATGCGGGCTACTTCGGGGCGGCCGCCGGGGTGCTCATGCTCGCGCTGTTACTGATCACGACACCTGACACACTCGCCCGCTGCAACGCATTGAAGAACGTGGTGCTCGGCATCTCCAATGTCGTTGCTGCAGTCATTTTCGCCATCTTTGGGCCGGTGCACTGGCTCGTTGCACTCCCACTTGCGGCTGGCGTCCTGGTGGGCGGACGGATCGGACCTGTCATCGTCAGACACTCGCCGACTCGCGTGCTTCGCGTTTTCATTGCGCTGGCCGGCCTCGGACTCGCAATCCACTTGGGTCTCGACGCCTACCGCTAATCAGCGGGAGTGACGTCAAGTGGATGCGTGATGTCACGAGCTAGCTGCGTCGCTCGGCAGCAGCAGACGCGTTCGCCAGCAGAGTGCTGCGGTCGGGCGTGGCGGCTTGGTAATGCCCAACCCGCCGTTCAGCGGGCTGCGTCGAAGTCCGCCGTCGCGACCTGCAAGAGGAACCGATCAACAAGGCGCACTGCACGTTCACGGGCCGCGTCGGCTTGCATCTGCGTGGTCACCATGAGGGCGTCGGGGTCGACGCCGCGTGCGAGCAGGTAATCGCGGTCGCCGCTATCGAGCCACGCCTGCAGGATGGCCGGTGTGAGCTCGGGATGGAACTGCACTCCCATCGAGCGCCCGAGCACGAACGCTTGCGACGCAATCCCGGTAGTCGCCAACTCCCGCGACCCGGGTGGCAACTGCCACCGATCCTGGTGCAACTGAAACCACGGCCCGACCTCGACGAGGTCGGGCTCGCTCGACTCGACGAGCGTCCAGCCCAACTCCGGTTCTGGGCTGAGCTCGACAGCTCCACCAAGCGCCGCCGCGAGCGCCTGTCCGCCGAAACAGATCCCGAACACCGGAACCCCGGCAGCATGCGCGGCGCGCAGAAAACCGAGTTCCTCCCCGACCCACGCGCCGATCGTGGCCGCGTCATACACCGACCAGGGCGCGCCTAGCGGAACGACAACGTCGCACTCGAGGGGATCAGGAAAAACGACCGCCATAGAGGGGACGGCGAAGTGTTCCGCCGGCACGACCTGCAGCGTCTCGACGTCGAAGCCTCGAGCCGCGAAGGCCTCGCCGACGTAGCCGAGTGACGACACGTGATCTTGTTGAACGAACAACGCTCGCATCGCGGACCCCACCTGCGTTCTCGGTACCGCGCTCGGTTAGGTTGCCGGTGTCTTCGCGGTCGCCTGTCGGCGTCCCTCTTCGAAGAACGCAACGACCGCGTCGGCATCGGCGAACTCCGTCATCGGGCGAGCGGCGCCAAAGGGCTGGTTCCAGAACTTGCCCTTGCGCGCCGTATGCGGGCCGACGTACGCGTACGCCTCGGGGATCGAGTCGTCGCCGGGCGACACTCCGTAGTTGACTTCTTCGAGAGTGATGCCGACGTCGAAGTGCTCCGGCCACAAGATCGGCTCCGGCGGCTTCGTCGGCGCATGTGCAGTAGCCATCACCCTGCACGCCGCATCGCCAATCTTCAATGCCCGCAGCAAATCCGTGGCCGCGGTGAGGTCGATGTGCATACGGTCGCTGGGCTTGCACCCGCTCGCAGGCTGATACGCATCTGCCGGAGGCGCACACGCGACTCCTGCATTCGCCGCGAGGTCGGCGAAGGTGCCGTGCAGCGGCAGCACGAGCCAGTCGTTGCCGACAACAAGATCGATACCGCGGACGGCGAGCCGCCACGGCGGACGCGGCAGCGGACCAGTAGCGAAGCCGTCGTCAGTCACGGCCAGCTTGATCGAACGATTGGCCCGACGCTGGGTGCCGGCGAGCAACAGTTCGGCGACGCCATGCAACGACATGAGCGTCTGCATGTAAGCAGTACGAGACGCGACTGCGCGGTCTGCGTCTGCGAGATCGTGCGACACACTGACATGCGCGGCAGCAGCGACCGGCTTGGACGGCGCAGCGGGTGCAGTTGCGGCGGCCACCGAGGACGGTGCCGAGGACGGTGCCGAGGACGGT
>Ga0208717_1000270_pt1 | contig 19059 bp, 13 predicted proteins | sample NGESurF53shallow_FD_184489 | JGI IMG/M metagenome (GOLD analysis project Ga0208717, IMG submission 184489) | Arctic peat soil microbial communities from Barrow, Alaska - NGEE Surface sample F53-3 shallow (SPAdes) | ecosystem: Environmental > Terrestrial > Soil > Wetlands > Peat ... | reverse complement strand
TCGCGCACCAATGCCGCTGCCTCGCCGACCGACGACAGGAGTTCGCCGACGGCGATCGGTACGGGTGAGGCCGCCCGCACCTCTGTGAGCCGGTCGTAGTGCTCGGGCGCAACGACGTCTTCAAGGAAGAACAGCCGGTGCTCTTCGAGCCGCCTGGCAAGCAGTACTGCCTGCGTGGGAGTCAGCCGGCTATGGACGTCGTGCAGAAGTTCGACCTCAGCACCGAGTTCGCGGCGGGCGTGTGCGAACAGCTCAGGGGTCGTGCGCAGGTAATGCTCCACGTTCCAGCCGTCGGGATACGGCGCATTCGGGTAGGCGTCGCGCGAACCCGGCGCGCCGTAGGTGCCGAGCCCCGGCTGACCTGTCTGCAGCCGGACGTGCGTCCAGCCCAGCGCGACGATGGCGGCCGCGTGCTCGATCGTGTCGTGCACGGTAGCGCCAGCGGCGTGCAAATAGGTAAGTGCCGCGGCGCGCACCCGGCCGCCAAGCAGCTCGTAGACCGGCACGCCATGGCGCTTGCCCGCGATGTCCCACAGCGCCATGTCGAGACCCGACAGCGCGTTGTTCAGCACTGGACCGTTTCGCCAGTACGACGAGTAATACATAGCCCGGGTGAGGTCCTCGATGTCGGCCGGATGCCGGCCAACTGCCATCGGTGCGACACCCTGATTGACCGCGGCGACCACCGCTTGCCAACGCTGCGTGAAGGTCGCGCACCCGAGCCCGTACAAACCGTCGTCCGATGTCTCGACTTTCACCACCACCAGCGGGATGCCTTCGGGCGCCGTGACGATGGCACGGATGCCGGTGATGCGCAGGGCATCTCGGTCAACCCATGGCGACTCGTTCAGCGCGGTGGTCATGCCGACGCCTGGTCGAGATCGCGCGCGTCGACCGGCCAGATGTAGCGAGGGTCGAATCCGAACAGCTCGCGAGCGCGGGAGACGTCAAACGGTGCAGTGCGATCCGCGAAGGGGACGCGACGCGGCACGTGTGGCAAGAACGCGTCGAGTAGTTGCTCGGTCGGATACGGGGCAAGTGTCGTAGGTGCCGCGACAGTCACAACATGACAGCCGGGACGACGAGGGGTGAGCGCGGCGAGGCAAACCGCGGCGGCATCGCGGTAATCGAGGTAACCCCACAGGTCAGCTGTCCCCGACGCGGGATCGATTGCGAACTGTTGCGCCCGTCGCGGCAGCCGTTCGCCGACGTCGCCAAGGAAGGGGAAACGGACGGCGACCACGCTGAGGTTGTGCCGCCACCACATCATCGCCGCGGTCAGCTCGTCGACGTGCTTGGAGAGCGCATAGGGATCTTCTACCTGAAGCGGGAGCTGCTCGTCGATCGGGAGGTAGGCGGGTACCCGTTTCGTAGGCGCGAACGGCATCCCGGTCGCCGCGTGGCTCCCCGCAATGACCGCCCGTCGAACGCCCGCGCTAGCCGCCTGCTCGAGAACCGTGAACGTCGCGGCAGTGTTGCCGCCGAACACCTCCTCGGCGGTGCCACCGGCGGGAGATGGAATGGCCGCGAGATGTATGACGGCGCCAACGTCGGCGACGGCGTTACGGACGAGCAGCACGTCGCGTGCGTCACCGATGAAGACCTCGTCAGCCTCAATTGCGGGCGTCGCGTCGTGGTCTAACGCGAGCGCCTTCGTGGCGATGCCCGCGTCGGCACACGCCGCCAATACATGACGCCCGAGCCGACCACCGGCCCCGGTGACCAGCACGCGCTTCAGCACCGCAACCACGCCGCTGCGTCAGCGGGCAACAGGGAGTTCTCGAGAGGAGCGCTCGCCAACAGCACTGCGTTGTGCTTGGGCAGCGCGACCGGCAGTTGCGACGTGTTGGCGATGCACACGAAGTCGTCGCCTCGCGCAAACGTCACCACTCCCGGAGCCGATGGCAGCCACGACAACGGGCCAGGCCCGAGCGAAGGAGTCGCTCGGCGTATGTGCAACGCTGCGCGGTACAACTCGAGCATCGATTCTGGATCGCCGGTTTCCGCCGCGACAGTAAGGGTTTTCCACCCCGCCGGCTGTGGCAGCCACGGCTCACTGCCCGCCGCGCCGAATCCGAACGGCGACGCATCGCCGTCCCACGGAATCGGCACCCGGCAACCGTCGCGCCCGCGATCGGTGTAACCGCTGCGCGACCAGATCGGGTCTTGCAGCAATGCGGTGGGCAGATCTTCGACCTCCCAGAGGCCGAGCTCTTCGCCCTGGTAGATGTAGACCGCGCCGGGCAACGCCATCGTCACCAACACAGCCGCCCGAGCACGTCGCGTACCGAGCTCGAGATCGCTGAACTCACCTAGGCGGCGATTGTCCATCGAGAACGATGTGTCTGAGCGGCCGTAGCGAGTGACGTGACGCACGACGTCGTGGTTCGACAACACCCACGTCGGGGGTGCACCTACTGGCGCGTGATCGGCGAGGGTCTCGTCAATAACGGTGCGGATGCGATCCGCGGCCCAGGCGCAGCCGAGGAAATCGAAGTTGAAGGCAGTGTGCAGCTCGTCTGGGCGAAGGTAGCGAGTGAAGCGTTCGCGGTCGGGCAACCACACCTCGCCGATCAGGATTCGATCGCCGGGGTAGCTGTCAGTCAGGCGTCGCCATTCGCGGTAGACCTCATGCACTTCGTCGAGGTCGATGAACGGATGTTGCTTCCCCGAACCCTCGGCTGGGACCTCCCGCAACTCCGGATCCTTCGCCAGCAACGCTGCGGAGTCGATGCGAACACCGTCCGCGCCGCGGTCGAGCCAGAAGCGCAGCACATCGAGGAACTCGGCGTGTACAGCCGGGTTTCCCCAGTTGAAGTCGGGTTGCTCGGGCGCAAACAGATGCAGGTACCACTCCCCCGGGCTGCCGTCGGGCTCGGTGATCCTGGTCCAGCCCGGCCCACCGAAGATGGAGTTCCAGTCGTTGGGGGGCAGCTCCCCGTCTTCACCGCGGCCGGGACGAAACCAGAACAGGTCGCGTTCAGGCGACCCTGGACCTGCGGCGAGTGCAGCCTGAAACCATACGTGCGCATCAGACCCGTGATTAGGAACAACATCGATGATGACCCTGATGTTCAGCGCATGCGCCTCGGCAATAAGAGCTTCTGCGTCAGGAAGCGTTCCGAACAGCGGCTCGACCTTGCGGTAGTCGGCGATGTCATAGCCGGCATCGGCCATCGGCGACACGTACCAGGGGTTGAACCAGATGGCGTCGATACCGAGGTCGGCCAGGTAGGGCAACCGCGATCGCACGCCCGCGATGTCGCCCGTCCCGTCACCGTCACCGTCGGCGAAGCTGCGAATGTAGACCTGATAAATAGCAGCGCTAGGCCACCATCTCTGCCCGTCCAAGCTCTGTCGGTCCAACGCAGGCGGGTGGGGCTCGGACACCGTGGCAATCCCTTCATTCGTTCGTCTTTCATGACCATGTCGACCTGCGTGACATCACCCCTTGACGCCACCTGCGGTGAGTCCCGACATGATGTTTCGCTGGAAAATCAGGAAGAAGATGATCATCGGCAGTGAGGCGATGACCAGCGCGGCGGTGAAGAGATTTTGCGCAGCACCCGTGCTGAGCTGGTACAACCCGACGTTGACCGTTTGTCTCGTTGGGTCAGTCAGAACGAGCAGCGGCCACAGGAAGTCTTTCCAGACCGCGACAACCGCGAAGATCGAAACCACCCCAAGGATAGGCCGCGAGATCGGCAGCACGACCGACCAGAGCGATCGGATCGGCCCGGCTCCGTCGATGGAGGCCGCCATCAGGAGCTCGTCAGGGATCGAATCGAAGAATCTCTTGAGCAAGAAGATGTTGAATCCGTTCGCCACCGACGGCAGCCAGATAACCCACGGCGAGTTCGTCAGGTTGACGCCGATGATCGGCATATGAAACGCCGTCAGGAACGTGGGCAACGCCAGCACTGTCGCTGGAATCATCAGCGTCGCCAGCATCATGAACAAGATCACGTTGCCGAATCTGGGACGCAACTTCGACAGCGCGTAAGCCGCCGCGACGCCGAAGACAAGCTGAAAGGCGAGCGCGCCGACTGCGTACAACGTCGTATTGACCAGCAGCCGCGAGAGCCGGAGTTGTTGCCAGGCCTCGACGTAGTTGTGCCAATGGAAAGCGTGCGGGAACCACGTCGGGGGGTCCTGGATAATTTCCTGAGCAGACTTGAATCCACCGGTCGCCATCCAGTACAGCGGGAAGACGAAGATCACGGCGAACAACGGCACGAAAATGGCGAGTACGGTCCAGTAGATGATCTTGCCCTTGCGGCGTTGAAGCTGCGCTTGGGAGATCAGCGTTCTCGTTTGGTACCGCTCAGCGGTTGCCATCGTCAGGCCTTCTCTGCACGGCTACTGATGAAGAGATACGCGCCACCGAAAATCGCCAGCACGACCAGCAGGATGAGACCGAGCGCGGCCGCGCTGCCGTAGTTGTTGAAGTGAAACGCGTACTCGTAGATGAGATAGACCACTGTTGTCGTTTTGCCTTCCGGACCGCCGCCACTGAGAATGAACGGCTCGAGGAAGACCTGCATCGTGGCCACGATCTGCAGCATCAGCAACAGCGAGAGAATGAGCCGCGTCTGCGGAATCGTGACGTGCCAGATGCGCCGAAACACGCCCGCTCCCTCGACCTCGGCGGCCTCGTACAACTCACCCGGAATGCTCTGCAGTGACGCGAGGTAGATGAGCGTCCCGGTGCCCATGTTGATCCAGGTCGAAAAGAACACCAGCGAGATGAGCGCAGTGGACGTCGACTGCAGCCACTGCGATGTCGGGAGGTGTAGATCTCGCAGAACGGTGTTGAATACGCCATCGCCCGGGTCGTAGAACCACTTCCACAAGAAGGCCGCCGCTGCCGGCGGCATCATCACGGGTAGGTAGACCAACAGTCGAAAGTACGACCGCGCGTGCCGAAGCTCGTTGATCACCACCGCGACGACGAAGGGGACCGCATACCCGAACACGAGTGCGAACAACGTGAACTCAACGGTCGAACGCCACGCCGTCCAGAACTCGGGGTCGTGCTTGATGCGGGTGAAGTTCGCCGTGCCGACCCACTTCGTATTGCCGGCGAAGTTGGTCTTTTGAAAACTCATGACGATCTCGCGCCCGATCGGGTACCACGAGAAGTACGCGAAGCAGATGACCGCGCCAAGCAAGAACAAGTAGCCCGTAAGGTTGTCCCGAACACGCACCCGCAGCGGCACCTTGCGCCGTGTCCGCGTCTTCGACGAGGACACTGACCGCCCCGAGCCCGCAGGAGCGGTCGATGCGGCCGGGACACTGATGGCTGCCAACGGAACAGACTCCAGACTTCTGTGGGGCGTAGGGGTGTGGGCGAACGGGATTCAGCCGGAGCACCAGCTCCTTCCGAGCGCAGTCCCTACGCTCGGAAGGAGCTGTGGCCGGGGGCGGCCGCGTGCTCCAGGGCTCTAGCTAGCTAGGCCTGTATTTCAGCTGCTCTGAGCTAGAACCTGGTTCACCTGTGCCGAGTACTGGTCCAGCAACTTCTGCGGATCGGCACTCTTGTTGGTCAGCACAGCCGACATGAGACCGTCGAGCACCTTGTAGATCGCCTGGGCGTCCGGAGGCTCGACGTTGCCGTGCAGGTTCGGAGTCACCGTGACGTAGGGCTGGTAGTTCGCGAGCGGCAGGTTCGCCGATGCCGCCTTGTCAGCCGCGTCGGTCGTGGCCGTCGCACCCTGGAAGAGGTCGGGCTCCGGCAGACCGACCGGGTTGCCGAGTGACTTTGCGCGGGCGTAGTTGAACTGACCGGTCCCTGGGGTCAAGTTCTCGTACTCCAGCCACAACAAGCCGGCCTTTACTTGGTCGGGCGTGTCGCTCTTGTTGAACATGTAGCCGTCGCCACCGAGCAACGTGCCGCTGCCGCTCGCACCAGCGGGCATCGGGCCCATTCCGAAGTTGGTGAGGTCGGCCTTGTCGGTCTGCTGCATGTTGGTCAGGTAATCGGGCGCACCGATCGTCATACCGAGGTGGCCGGCCGCCATCATGTTGATGGTGTCCTGGTATTGCAGCAGCTGCTTGGACCCCATGTCGTTGTCGGTCCAGCGCATCTGCTTGAGGTTGTTGATGACCGCGAGACCCTTGGCATTGTCGAAGTCAGCCTTCTTGCCTGAGGAGTCGACGACATCGCCGCCCTGCGAGTACATCTCCGCAGTGAAGTGCCAGCCACCGGTGTTGCCAGCGCTGTAGTCGGCGTACCCGACATCGCCATTGCCGAGTGCAGCAATCTTCTTTGCGTCGGCCTGGACGTCGGCCCACGTGGTGGGCGGGCTGTTCGGGTCAAGGCCTGCGGCTGTGAACAGCGCTCGGTTGTACACGAGGCCAAGGGTGTAGTTCGTCTTCGGCAAGCCGTACAGGTCGCCGCTGTCAGCGCCGCCCTTCTTGAACACGTTCAAGACAGACGACTGGATGTCCGAGAGGCCCGGAATGGTCGAGGCGTACTTCTGGATGTCGAGCACCTGGCCCGAGTCAATCGCCTGCTGCGTGTCGGTCAGGTAGAGGTAGAAGACGTTCTCCTCCTGGCCACTGGCGAGCTTCGCCGAGAAGGTGTTCGGGTCGTCGCAAGGCGCTTCGTCCTTGCTGTTGATCGTGATGTTCGGGTGCAGCTTCTCGAAGGACGCAACGTCGTCGAGCCACTGCGTGCGCTGCGAAGCCGCAGTAGTCGGCGGCTCGCAGTTGACGGTGATGGTGGTCGGAGCGCTGACGTCGTTCGCCGGGGCGGAGCTGGCCGCCGGGCTGGCGGGCGTGCTGGCCGCTGCGGGTGCACTGGTTGCGGCAGGGGCAGCGGCGGAGGAGCTGGCAGCAGCGCTTGGTGCCGTGCTGCTTGGCGCACTCGCTTTGGACTTGCTGCTGGAGCAGCCGGCCACGGTGACAACTGCCGCGACTGCGAGCAGCGCCATCAATCTCTGGTGCTTCATCGAACGTTCCTCCTGGAAGTCGGTCCGGGGCGTCGCTCGCCGCGGCAGTCACGCAGGTCGGCACCAACAAGCGAGGCGACCTGGCGTTCGAACCCCGCTGGCACGGACGGGTGCACACCGTCCGTGCTAGCTGAGTTGCACCGAAGGTACAGATGCTGACCCCTGAGAGCAATAGATTGACTGCCTGTTGCAAAATCGTGACGTTCAAATGAATGCGCATTGCCAAATCGGCCGAATACGCCCAAAACGGCTCTGGAGCTGAGTTGGCGTGCGACCCGGACCTGTCGGCAGTCCTACGGAAACACCTCGACCTCGGAGAACTGGGCGGCCGGCCAGCCGGTGTTGTCGCTCACGGTGAGCCGCACGTAGCGGGCGTGAACGGGCGCAGAGCCCAGCGGCACAGTGACGGTGTTCTTGGTCGTCGGGTCGAACGTGTAGCCGGCGCTTGGCCGCACGCTCGTGTAGGCCGATCCGTCGGTGCTCGCAAGCACCGCAATGGTTTGCGTGCGCGTTGTCCATGCGGCATCTGGCGGCAAGGTGAGCACGAGCCGGCTGATCGACTGCACGCTGCCGAGGTCAATGGTGATCGACTGCGGGAAGGCATGGTTGGTGCTCTCCCAGTAACTGCCCGTGTTGCCGTCGGTGGCGTTGATCGGTGGGTAACCGTCCTGCGAGCCGCTCGCGGTCGGTGTGGTGTTGAGCGCGAGATTCGAACTCGCCGTCGCGGTGCCTCTCAACGCAACGACGACCGGAACCGCATCGCCAGACACGGTCAGGGTCCCGACCCGATTGCCCGCGCCGGTCGGTTCCATCGTCACGTTGATGTCGCACGATTGCCCCGCGGCGACAGCCTGTCCGCAGTCGTTGCGCTGCCCGAAGTCACCTGTCGTCGCGATCGACGTGAGCGTGATGACTGTCGACCCGGTGTTCTTCAAGTGCACCACTTGGGCACTCCTCGCCGTCCCCTCGCTTTGCGTTGCGAAGGTCAGCGCGGCGTGGTCAACGGTGAGCGGCCCGGCACCGACACGACCCACGATGAGCGTGTAGACCGCGGATTTCGATGCGGCAACCCCGGTCGCCGTCACCGTGATGGGATATCTGCCCGCCGCGACTGATGCGGCAGCCCTCAGTGTGATGATGCGACTGCCGCCGGCGTTCACTGATCCGGCGTCAAACGTCGCGGTAACCCCGGCGGGCAGCCCGACGGCGGCCAGGTGCAGCAGTTGCGCCGAGCCGGTCGCGACAGCTGACGTGACCGCAGTCGTCGTTGAGCCGCCGGGCGGTACTGATCCCGCTGTCGACGCCAGGCCTACCGTGAAGCTGTCTGGTCCGACGCCTGGCGGATACACATAGGTGCGCACGGGCATCGGCCACGGGCCACAAAATGTCTTGTCCCAGCCGGTGTCGCCGCCCTTGTTGGTGACCGTGAACGCCTGCTGCGGGCTGCCGGTGTAGAGGCAGTTGTAGATCCCGGCCGAGGCGCCGATGTTCGTGGCGACGACGTTCTTGAAACTCGCCGAACCATGTGACTCCAACTGCACCGCGAAGGTGCCGGCCCCGGCGATTGCGACGTTGGTGAAGTCGACGTTAGTCACCGATGAGCCAGTGAATTGGATCCCCTCGTACGAGCTATCGATGAGATTGACGGCACTCACCCTGACCGCGCCCGCCATCGCTGAATCGCTTGCCCAGAACCACAAAGCCCCTACGCCATAGTGCCAATTGGGGTCGAGGACGCCCGTTCGCAGTGCCGTATCGCGCGCCACCGTCGTAGTACCCGACATCGCCACTGCGTTGAATCGGTTCGCGAGATGGATTCCGCCGCCCTGCGTTTGGGTGTCTGACACCACGTCGTCGGTGACCTGGTTGTCGGCACCGCCATAGATCGCGATGTTGTTCGCAAGCACTGGGACTTCGACGGTGTTAAAGCTGATCACATCGTTGGTATCCGCATCGTTCTCCGACCATGCGGCGATCCCGTCATCGCCTGTGTTGCGGATGAAGTTGTCGGTGACGGACGCATTGGTGATGCCGTCGTGCAGGTTGATTCCGTCGGCCGTCGTGTCGTCGATGCGGGTGTGATCGATCGTCAGTCCGTCGAACGGGCCGTCGAGCCAAATGCCCACCTTGGTGTGCTCGATCCACAGGTTGGAGATCGTCGAACCACCACCCATGGCACCACCGATGCCGTTGACCTGCGCTGCGTCATCGCGCACGTTCACCGTTCCCTCGATGGCGAAGTACGAGAGCGAGACGTTGGTGCTCGGGTTTGGCGCCGTGTTGCCGTAGATGCCGATGCCGTCGCCGGTCAGGACGCTGTACCACTCCCCGGCGCCGGTGAGTGTCGTGTTGCTCGCGACGACAAGGTGCTTGTTCACCTGAAACGTTCCTGGTGGGATCCACACGGCACGCCCCTGCGCATCCCCGGCAGCAAGCGCCGCGCGGAAAGCCGCCGACGAATCGTGGGCTCCCGTGGCGTCGGCACCGAATGTTGCTACCGATAGGGAGCCGGGCGGTTGCGGGCGCGCCGGGGGCGCGTCTTCGAAGTCGACGAGGTCGATCGTGTAAGAGGCCGCAGTGTCTTCGGCATCGACTTGCAGCCGAATGCGCGCGCCAGCTGGAACTTCTGCACCCAACAGGGCGTGCACTTCGTCGTAGAAGTGATGCGGATTACCCCTGCTCGCGGTGTTGGTGAACGGGTACGCGCCGTAGTACCAGCTGTATTTGTTGGTCAGTGTCAGTTCACGGTTCTTGTGACCGTTGATGTAGACCGACAGGGTCGCGTTGTACGCGGAGCCGTCAGGTCGATCGGGAATGCTGTAACGGACATCGAGTGAGTTGGAAGGTTGCGACGTCGTGAACTCGACGTACTTTCCCTTGCCCGTGAGAGTGACCGCGGACCGTCCGACAGCCTCGCCGGCGAGTGTGTCCCAGTTGCGGCTCTTCGCCAGCACAACGCCGTTAGTCATCGCGTTCGCCGCCTCCTGCTCGACGAACGGCACCGGCGCACCGCGGCCGGCCGTCAGTGATGGTGGCGATCCGGCAACCGTCGGCACGGCCGGGTGGGCTGTGTGCTTGGGGTGCGTCCCGACGATAACGGCGGTCACGGCGAGACCCACGATCACGATCGCCGCGAGTACGAGGACGGCGGTCAGGCGCCGCGGGCGGCCAGCCTGCTCCCCGCGCGTCGGTCGGGGAGTCGAGGTGGCGGCCATGGTGCGTCACGATGGCACGCATCAGCTATTCGTCGCAAGATATCGACGGGATAGCGAAGGAAATCGACGACGCTAGTCCGACGCTGCGCCGGCACGGACCGTGCCGACCACCGAGGAGCGGCGGGCGGGTCCGGTACTACTGCGCACCACCAGCTCCGGCTCGAAGAGCAGTTCTTCCTCGGACGCCTCGGCGCCGTCAATCTGGTTGGCGAGCAGCGTGACCACGGCCCGACCCATCGCGTCGATGGGTTGCCGCACAGTCGTGAGCGGCGGGTCGGTGCAATTCATGAAGGCGGAGTCGTCAAAACCCACGACCGAGACATCGCCCGGCACCTGGAGCCGCGCCCGCCTGATGGCCCGAATCACACCGAGCGCAAGGGGATCGCTAGCGCAGATGATGCCGGTGAGGCCGCGCTGAAGCAGCCGGGTGCCTGCCGCCTGACCGCCTTCGATCGAGAACATCGCCCGCTCAACGGCGTCCTTGATCGGGATCCCCGCCGCAGCCGCCATCGTGGCGAATGCGTCGAGCTTGCGCTTGGACGGGATGTGGTCTGGCGGCCCGAGGACGACCCCGATCCGCTCATGCCCAAGCGCGAGGAGGTGCCCAAAGGCTTGCTCGACGGCGACGGCATCGTCGGTCGACACGGTGGGGAAACCCAGATGCTCCACGGCCGCATTGACCAGGACGACGGGAACCCCGCGCTCGTGCAACTGCATGAAGTGTTCGTGGGACGCGTCCGCCTCGGCTGCGGCGCCACCGCCGAAGACGACGCCCGATACCTGCTGCTCAAGGAGCATCCGGACGTACTCCGCCTCAGACATCCCGCCGGCTGAACTGGTGCACAGGACCGGTGTGAGCCCGCGCTGCGCAAGTCCCCCACCCACCACCTCGGCCAGGGCGGGAAAAATCGGGTTCGAGAGCTCGGGCAGGACAAGCCCGACGAGGCGGACCCGGTCGCCGCGCAGCAACGTCGGCCGCTCGTAACCCAAGACGTCGAGCGCGGTCAGAACCGCATCACGAGTCGCCGGCGAGACGCCGGCCTTGCCGTTCAACACCCGGCTGACGGTCGCTTCGCTCACGCCAACCTTCGCCGCGACGTCCGCTAGTCGTTTTGCCACCTGCATAAGTTAACGCAAGTGATGCAAGTTATTGCAAGAATTCGTCAGGACGTTCGGTGCAGTTAGGAGGTGCTGGGGCCGACCCACAAGTTGATGCCGCCCTCGATCGCGTAGCGGTCGATTTCCGCTAGCTCATCAGTGCTGAAGGCCAGGTTGTCGAGCGCGCCTACGTTCTGCTCGAGCTGGGCCACACTGCTCGCACCGATGAGGACGGACGTCACTCGCTGGTCTCGCAACGCCCAGGCGAGGGCGAGTTGAGCCAGCGTCTGGCCGCGGCGTTCGGCCAGCTTGTTCAGCGCTCGGACGTGCGTCATGTTCTGCTCGTTCAGCAGCGACGAGTCGAGCGACTTGTTCTGGGCGACGCGCGAGTCTTCCGGGATGCCGTTTAGGTAGCGGTCGGTCAGCATGCCTTGTGCAAGAGGTGAGAACGCTATGCAGCCGACCCCGTTACGGCCTAAGACGTCGAGCAGATCCTCCTCGATCCAGCGGTTGAGCATGGAGTACGAGGGCTGGTGGATCAGCAGGGGGGTCCCGAAGTCGCGCAGTATTGCAATGGCCTCATCCGTGCGGCGGCCCGAGTACGAGGAAATCCCTACGTAGAGAGCTTTCCCCTGCCGGACGGCGGTATCGAGCGCACCGAGCGACTCCTCCATTGGAGTGTCAGGGTCGAAGCGGTGGTGGTAGAAGATGTCGACGTAGTCGAGGCCCAGCCGCGACAGGCTCTGGTCGAGGCTGGCGAGCAGATACTTCCGCGAGCCACGGTCGCCGTACGGGCCCGGCCACATGTCCCAACCGGCCTTGCTCGAGATGATGAGCTCGTCGCGGTACGGCTTGAAATCCTGCGCGAAAAGGTGACCAAAGTTCGTCTCTGCTCCGCCATACGGCGGCCCGTAGTTGTTCGCTAGGTCGAAGTGGGTGATCCCGAGGTCAAACGCCCGTCGCAGGATCGCACGCTGGGTCTCCAGAGGCTTGTCGTCTCCAAAGTTGTGCCAGAGGCCAAGCGATACCGCAGGCAGGTCGATGCCACTACGGCCACACCGCCGGTAGGTCATCTGGTCGTAGCGGGCGTCGGCGGCGTGGTAGGTCAAGACGTTGCTCCCTGGTTGGGTCAAACTCGAACTGCGGTCACATACGAACTGTGGTCACATACGAACTGCTGTCACATACGAACTGCGGTGACGCCGCTTAGGGTACCGATCAGCACCCATGTGCCCGACAGGCTGGGTGACGCGAAATGGGGCAGTGACCCGACGGGTATCTGCCCGACCGTCGCACCAGACGCTGCGTTCAGGGCGACGACAGACCCCGAGCCATCGGTCGTGTACACCGTGCCTGACGCCACCACGGGCGGTCCGGTCAGGTTCGACGCCGCGTGCCAAGCGATGGTCATGGTGCTGCCGGAAACAGAGAGAGCGCGAATGCCGTCGGTGCACGGCAAGTAGGCCGTGTTACCCGACACCGACGCCCCGCCGAAGGGCTTGCAGAAGCTGCCGATCTGGGTCGTTTGGCCGCCCACGCCGCCGAAATGCGTCGGGTTGAGCAGGTAACCACTACCACGCTTGCCCGCGATGAGCACCTTGCCGCCGACGAGTACCGGCGACATCGAGCCCAGGTCGAGATCGTTGTCGTTGTCGTTTGCCCACGTACTCGGAGCGAAGTAGTCGAGCCGGCTCAATGCCGGTGAGAGTCGCGTGACGGAGTCCGACCCGTCGTAGTTCGTGTCTGACGCGCCGTTCCCGGCCGCCACGAGGATCGTGCCGTCGGTGTCTTCGACCGGTCCCGCAGGCGCCCAGATGCCGCCTTCGCGCGTGGTGGGCACCGCCCAGCCAATCGGCGTCCCGCTGCCGTTGCTTGCCACCGACACAACCTGGCCGATGTAGCTCGCGCAGTCACCCGCGAGCCCGCCGTACGCGACATACACGCGGCCGTTGGCGACCAGGATCGCGCCGCGCTGCTGGCTTGCGATCGCGGTGCCCGACAACGGATCAAGCGTGCGATGGAAGACGATCGCGCCGGTGGCGAGGCTCACGCCGGCGAGCGTGTGATGGCCACCAGCGGTTTCCGCGACGGCCAACACGAGTCCGTCACTGGGGTCGTAAGCAGGAGTGCCCGTGATGCCGAGCGGATCGATGTCACCGCACGGAAGCAGCGATTGCGCGATCGGATCAGCGATGTGCGCCCGCCAAATAACTGCACCGGTCGACAGCGACAACCCGTACAACGACCCACCCTCGGTTGCTGCGACGACCGTGGTTCCGAGCACGATGGGTTGGCCGTACACCGCGCCGTCCAGTGACGCTTTCCAGCCTGAAGTGAAACCGGTGAACGCGGGCGTCGCCGTTGTGAGGCCGGTGCGTTGAGCATCGTGGTGGTACGTCGGCCAGTCGGTGGCGCCGCCGACGACCGGCGCCGGTGATGACGTCGGCGGGTTACCCGAACTGAGGCCCGACGCGACAGCGGCGGTGATCGCGCTGGTGCCACCGAGCACGACCGCACTGGGTGCCGCAAGCGACTGGATCGTCTGCCACGTCTGCGGCGTGATGTACGACGACGGCGCCAATAGCAGCGGCCGATCACTCTCACCGGCCCAGGCGGCGCCGGCAAGTGCGTCAGGGAAATCGAGACCCGTCGCGAGGAGGACGCCGTTGCTCGCCGTCGTCCCGCCCTTGACTGCTACCAGCACGGACGCGACGGCGTCCGCGGTCTGGTAACGGTCGGGGCCTTGCAGGCGTGACAGTGGCGCTCCGTGAGCAGCTGAAACTGCAGTCGCCGCAACCTGAGCACTGACGGCGTTCGTCCCACCGAGCACGACGACCGCCGATGGATGCAGCCTAATGATCTCGTTCACCGTCTCAGCGGGCATCGTATGCGGATCGGTCAGCAACAGCGGACCACCCGCGACGGCTGCGAGCGCAGAGCCGGCGAGAGCATCGGGAAAGTTAGTGCCGGTCGCGAGATACACGGTCGTCGCACCATTCGGATACGTCGCCCGCGAAACTGCGACAGCGGTCGCGTAACGGTCACTACCCTGCCAGCGCACGACGGTTGCGCCGTGCGAAGCAACCTGTTGCGCAACAGCCGCACTCAACGCCGATGTACCGCCGAGCAGTGCAACCTGCGCGGGCTTGAGGCGATCGATCTCTGCGGCGGCCGACGACGAGAGCGAAGCGCTCGCGGTCAGTAGCAGGGGTACGCCGAGGTGTCCGGCTGCCGCAGAACCGGCCACTGCATCGGGAAACGTAGACCCGGTGGCGAGCAGCAAGGTGCTGTCGGCTGGAAGCGCGTTCGGCCACCCCGCGTCGGCGACTGCCGCGGCAGTGGCGTAGCGATCAGCGCCCGCGACCCGCGTGACGGTGAGACCTGTTGCGCCGGCGGCAGTCGGCACGCTGGTCGACATGGCGACGAGCGGCGCACCCAACGCGAGCGCGGCGAGCGCGCTAACCCAATTCCTCATCGGTCACCCTAGACACGCTGGGATCGCTGCGGTCAACCTCGGAGGCTACAGACTCCGGTGCTCGACCTGGTCGAGTTGCACTCGCCAACCGCCGCCTTGCGCGACCACGGCCGCGGCGCACCGCGGATCCACGTCGATATCAGCTGCGTGCCAGTCGCCTTTACCGCCGAGGATGGTAGAGCCGCTCACGCCAACGGTGACTGAACTCAACGGGAAATCGAGGCCGTGGCCGACTGCCTTGCCGTACGCCTCCTTTCGCGTCCACACCGTCATGAACGCAGCCGCACGGTCCGCGTCGTTCATGACCTCGAGCACGCGCAGTTCGTCAGGCGAGCACACCCGCGCCATCAACCGTGGCTGGGGGGGTGACTGCTGCAACTGCTCGACGTCCACTCCTACTTGGCGTTTCGCCACGCCGACAACGACGCGCGAGGCGCTGTGGGCGATGCTCACGAAGTAGTGGCTGAGTTCGCCGGTGAGCCTGGGTCGACCGGTCGGTTCGAGGTCGATGACAACTCCTTCGGGCGCGACGTCGGCGACGCGCGCCACCGTTGTCCGCAACAGCAGTCGGCCAAGAACGAACGCACGTCGGGGCATCTCGAGCCGGAGGTTGCGGGCGCGCGATTGCTCGGGTTTGGGGAGGCGCAGGATTGCTTTGTCGAGCTCATCGGACGACATTCCTTCGGCTGAGGACGACGCAACGGCGACGACGTCACTCATACGAGCCTCCGCGCAACGGTGAAATGCCCTAAACCGCAGCTGCCATCTTGGCGCACCACGCACAAACGGACGGCGGCGCTGCCCGATCGACAGTACCGCCGTCCGCCCTGGGTGTTGCCTTCGGGGGTGGGGCTACGAGCTGAGGTGCGTTGTGTCGAGCGTCGCCTTCACCGTTGTCGGCGAGCCGTTGCGGGTGATCCCGATCGTGACCGTCGTCCCGGACTTCTCCGACCGGATCGCCTGCTGTAGCGCGGTTCCGTCGGCGATTGCCTTGCCGTTGACCGACGTGATCAGGTCGCCGACCTGGATTCCGGCGGCGGCCGCAGGGCTGCCCGCCTCGACGGCTTGCACGAGTGCGCCGCCAGTTGCGTCGGCCACTGACACCCCGAGGAAGGTGCCGCTCTGCGTCGTCTGACCGCCTTGACTGTTAGCGCCCTTGCCTGCCTTCAGGGAGGGAAGGTCATTGACGACGGTGTTGCTCGGAATACTGAAGCCGATGTTTTGAGCCGGCTCAGTCGTCGTGCCCGATGCGACTGCGACGTTGATGCCGATGACTTGACCGGTGCTGTCGACTAGCGGTCCACCACTGTTGCCGGGGTTGATGGCGGCGTCGGTCTGCAGCAGGTTCGACAGGTTGTCGTTAGTGCCAGTGAGGGTGCGTCCCTTTGCCGACAAGATGCCCTCAGTCACCGTCGGCGCGCCACCGTAACCGAGCGCGTTGCCGACCGCGAGAACACTGTCGCCTACTGCGGCGGTGTCTGAGTTGGCGAACGTCGCAGGCTTGAGGTTCGTGACACCCGAGATTTTGATGACCGCGAGGTCTTGCGTGGTGTCGATTCCGACGATGGACGCCGGGTGGGTCCCGCCGCTGTTCGGCAGCGTCACCGTGATGGCTGTCGCGCCGTTGACCACGTGGGCGTTCGTCACGATCTCACCGTCGGCGCTGATGATGATGCCGGTGCCGGCGCCACTTTCCTGGAAGCCGCCGAACCCACCGAACCCACCGAAGCCGCCCTGACCTCCCGCGCCGGAAGACGTGATCGTGTCGTTAATGAGGACGACCGACGGCTCGATGCGAGCGAGCGCAGTCTTCACGTCAGCGGTGACCGATGCCGCCTGCGGCAGCGAACTGACTGCTGGGGTCGTCGCGGCCGCCGAGGACTTTCCGGAGTGGTCGTCGACGATGTGGACGACGGTCCCGCTCGCCGCGGCAGAAACGACGACAGCCGCGACTACGAGTGCAGCTGCGGTGCGGACACCGCGGCGCGGCTTGTCGCCGTCGGCTAATGCTGCATCACCTGTTGGGATGCCGGTGCCGCCGCCACCGGCGATGACGTCAGCGCCTGCATAAGGCGCGGCCGCGGCGGCGGTCGTGGCGCCGCCCGGAGCCGTCGTCTCGTCAGTCTCGGTTTGCGTGGGCGCCTCCTCCATTCGTGACCACCACGGCAGGGTTATGCCTGCCGGGAGGCTCGGCGGAACGGGCACAGCCGGTGGCGTGGGCGTGACGGGCGTGGAGGGTGTAGCGGGCGCGTCGGACCCGCTCGCTGCTGTTGGCTGGGCTGCTGTTGGCTCGGCTGGTGCGGCCCCGGCGGGAACGGCTGGAGGGATCGGCGCGCCGGGCGCGAACGGCGCGAACGGAGTCGCTGGTTGCTCGGCCGTCTGGTCGCGCTCGCCGTCGGGCCTGATGTCGTCGCTGGAATCCATGTCCGCTCCTCATACTCGTCATACTCGTCACCGTTCGACGTCGCCGCGAATGACAGACCGGCGACCGCTACGACCTAACGTGCCCGTCGAAGCTGGAGGTTTCCTGTGACAAACATGAAAGCCAGCGAAGAAATCTAGCCTCGGTGAGACGAAGCGTTCCTCGGTACGAACTTCGATCGTGGGATCGAGCTGAGCAAGGTGGTCCAACGATGCCCAATGCGTGGTCGCTGGCCGACCGGTCAAGATGCCTGCGGCCGCATAGACGAGCGAGCCAGTGCAGACGCTGGTCATCAGCGGAGTGCTCACGCGTTGCATACGCACCCAATCCAACTGGGCCGCGTCCTGCAAATGCGCACGAGTTCCCCTGCCGCCCGGGTAGATGAGCGCCTCCATGGATGGCGCAATGGCGTAGGAGTGGTTGGACTGAACGACCAAGCCTTTCGCGCACCGCACCAAACCGCCGTCCTTGGACAAGAAGAACACGTCGTAACCATCGTCGGGATGCTTCTGCGTCCACCATGAGAGCACTTCCCACGGCCCGACGGCGTCGAGCTCCTCGACCTCATCGAACAGCAGGATCCCTATGTGTTTCGGTTCAATGCTCCTCATGGACACATTCGATCATCGATCCGTCTAGCCCAGCGACCAGTTAAAGCCAGGAATGCGCAGGAGCTCGGCCGTGCCATCGTCGGGATGCTTCTGCGTCCACCATGAGAGCCTTCGGATCACCCGCGAGTAGAGCCTGCACGATCCTTGCATGCTGTTGATTCGAGTGAACGACGTTGCGCGGCAGCGCGGTTTGCCGCAAGACCAACGAACGCTTCAAAGAGCCTGCGGTCCTCGAGTTGCTCAGGATGCCACTGGACGCCGAACACTGGCCGGCCGTCTGCAGCCTCCAGCGCCTCCGGCGTCCCGTCGTCGGCACGCCCCACGATTCGAAGCCCCGGCGCCACGCGGTCGACGGCCTGGTGATGATGGCACGCGGTTGGCACACCGGCACCCAACGTGGCGCCAATCCAGCTGTCAGAATCGAGCGTGACGGCCCGCGTGCTGAAGATCCCGCTGCCTTCGGCGTGGGGCAAAACCCCTTCTATCTCAGGCAAATGCTGGATCAGATCGCCGCCGAGCGCGACGTTGAGTACCTGGAGCCCGCGGCAGATACCAAGCACCGGCACACCGGCCTCGACCGCCGCGCGGACAAGCGCAATCTCGGCGTCGTCGCGGTCGGCCCGAAACGGCCCGGCGGCCGGGTGGGCGTCTGCGTCGTACGTGGCCGGGTCGACATCTGCGCCGCCGCTTATTAGCAAACCGTCGAGTGCCGGCAGCACGTCGAGCACTCCGGTAGCGGCAGGCGGCACCAGAACGACCGCACCCCCACTCGCGGCGATCGCGTCGGTGTACAGGGTCGACTGGATGTCGGCCAACCGGTCCCATACTCCCCAGCGAGCATTCTCCCGATAGGTCGTGAGCCCGATGATTGGTCTACCCATGACGGCCGTCCTTCAGGTTTCAACAATAGTCTCGAGCCCGGCTGGCAACGGCTCGCTGTGCACGATCCGCAGGCGCTGCGTAGGGCGGGTGAGCGCGACATAGAGGTCGTTCGCACCCCGCGCCGAGGCCGCGAGAATCCGAGCCGGCTCAACGAGTACGACGGCGTCGAACTCCAGGCCCTTGGCCTGGCTTACGACGAGCACACCGACGGGCGCGTCGAGGGCACCGGACCCTGACCCCACCACCCCAGCTGGCAACGACGCGGCTAGTGCGAGCTGAAGCGAGCCAACTTGGGCAGCGGGGGCGATGACGGCGAGCCGGCCCTCGCCGAGCACGTCGAACTCTGCACGCACCACATCGACAATCGCATCGACATCACTTGACTTCATGAGATGGGCCGTGG
>Ga0208717_1000268_pt1 | contig 19211 bp, 17 predicted proteins | sample NGESurF53shallow_FD_184489 | JGI IMG/M metagenome (GOLD analysis project Ga0208717, IMG submission 184489) | Arctic peat soil microbial communities from Barrow, Alaska - NGEE Surface sample F53-3 shallow (SPAdes) | ecosystem: Environmental > Terrestrial > Soil > Wetlands > Peat ... | reverse complement strand
TGTTCGGCACGGTGGGGGTGCGCTGGTTCCATACGGGAGGGATCTTTGCCGGGCTCTCTCCAACTGCGGCCGAAACAGCCGTGGAGGCCGCTGAAGCCGCCCGACGGCACGGTACGACGGTCTCCTACGACCTGAACTACCGTCCCAGCCTCTGGGCCGCGGTCGGCGGCCAATCCCGCGCGCAAGCCGTCAACCAAACCATCGCGCCGTACGTCGACGTGATGCTCGGCAACGAGGAGGACTTCACAGCGGCTCTCGGCTTCGAGGTCGATGCTGCGGATACCGATCTGACTCGCCTTGACGTCGAAAGGTTCGCCGCGATGATTCGCAGCGTCGCGGCCGAATACCCCAACCTGAAGGTCATCGCGACGACACTTCGCCGTGTTCACAGCGCCACCGTCAACGACTGGGGCGCGGTCGCGTGGTCGCCGGAGAGCGACATCGTGCGCGCCGTCGACCGTGAGCGCCTCGAGATCTTCGATCGGGTCGGAGGCGGCGACTCGTTCGCGTCAGGGCTGATTTACGGTCTGCTGTCCGGCGAGTCGCTGCAGGACGCAGTCGACTATGGAGCAGCGCACGGCGCGCTCGCCATGACGACACCGGGTGACACGTCGATGATGAGCAAGGCCGATGTCGTCAAACTTGCTCGTGGAGGCGCCGCGCGCGTCGAACGATAGTGCAGTCCATGTTCGCGTTTCGAGCGTTAACGCGGCGAATCACGCGCCGGTAACTGCTGCCGGGTCGAGCAGGTGAGAGTCGACCAGGTCGGCCCAAAGTTCGTGGGGAACGCCGCGTTCGTAGCGAGCCACATTGCTGTCGACTTGCGCGGCGGTACGCATGCCGATCGCGACGCTTGACACGGCTGGGTGCAGCAGCGGGAACGCGATGGCTGCGTCCGGAAGTGTCGTCCCATGCCGCTCACAGACGGCGGCGATCTGCCGCGCGCGAGCGATCAGGTCCGGCGGGGCTTGGCCGTAGTCATACTTCGCGTCTGCCGAGGGCCGCTCAACGCTAAGCAAGCCCGAGTTGAAGACACCGACTGCGACAACGCCAGCGCCCACCGCCAGGGCCGGGTCTAGCGCAGTCCGCTGGCCTCCCTGCTCGAGCAGTGTGTATCTGCCCGCGAGCATCACGACATCGATCAAACCGTCACGCAGGAGGTCGGCCAGTTCGTCGACGGCGTTCGTACCGACTCCGATAGCCCGCACGACTCCCTGTGAGCGAAGCTCCGCGAGCGCCTCGAGCGCTTGGCGCGCGGCGCCTTCTCGGAACTGATCAGGATCGTGAGCGTAGACGATCTCCACATGGTCGGTTCCCAACCGCCGCAACGAGTAGTCGAGCGAGCGACGCACACCATCACGCGAGAAGTCCCACACCCGCCGCAGATCACCCGGTACCTGGAAGCCGTCCGTGTCCATCGGCGTCGGCTGTGGATTTCGCTCGAGCAGCCGGCCCACCTTGGTGGAGAGGATGTATTCGTCGCGTGGATGTCCGGCTAGGGCCCGTCCGAGCCGCCGCTCAGAAAGACCAAGTCCGTAGTGCGGCGCAGTATCGAAGTAGCGCAGCCCGCATTCCCACGCCTGCGCAACCGCGCCCGACGCCTCGTCGTCCGACGTGACCCGGTAAAGGTTGCCGAGACTGGCCGCGCCAAAGGCAAGCTCCGTCAGTCGAAGACCCGTCGAACCAAGTTGCCGTGTAGGAAGCTCGGTCATTGGAGCCCGTACACGCGGCTCACGTTCTCGCCATCGATGGCCGCTTTCTCGACTGACGTGAGACCTTCAGTGAGCTGCAGATATGCGTTCTTCCACGGCCGATACCCACCCGCGAGTTCGGCCAGTGGCCAGTCAGAGCCGAACATCAGCCGACTCGGGCCGAACGTTTCGAGCGCGTGGTCGACGATGGGTCGCAGACGCTGAACTGTCCAGTGCTGCCAGTCGTCGTTTGTTATCAAGCCCGAGACCTTCGCGACCACGTTTTCGCACGCGGCAAGCGCGGTCAGGTCAGCCGCCCATTGGGTCAAATTCTCGCTGATGATAGGTGGGTTGCCGAGATGGTCGAGCACGAAGGTTACCGACTCGATCGATTGCGCCAGGGTCGTCACCAACGACAGCTGCCGTGGCTCCACCACGACGTCGAACGGCACGCCGGCCCTCGCCAGGGACGTCAGCCCTCGTACGACGTCGGAGCGGCTCAGCCAATCGTCGTCCGATTCCATCGTCGTGACGTGCCTGATACCCACGAGATGCGCGCCACCGGGTGCCGCACGCAACGCGTCGAGCTGAGCCGCGACATCTGCTTGGAGGTCGATCCAGCCCACGACACCGAGGATCGGGCTGATCGAAGCAGCCGCGGCGAGCAGATCGAACGTCTCGCCGGGGCTATTCACACATTGCACGACCACACACCCGTCGACGCTGTTCATGCGCAACTCGGTGACGGCCTTATCCGGGTCGAAGTCGTGGTCAATGACCGACATGGTGGCTGGGTCGATCCACGGCTGCGGGTTTCGCGCGCGCTCCCACACGTGAAGATGGGAATCGATCAAGAGCCGCGTCACGAGAGGTGCCAAATCTCCCGCATCGCCCGCCAGCGCTCGCCCTCCTGAGCGTCGCGGCCGAACGGCGTCTGGCAGGGGTCGGTGTGTGTCCACCATTCGCGGGTGACCGGATCTTCCCCGACGAGTTCGAGATCCCGCGCATGATCGGTTCCTACGTATTCGTAGTAGGCGAACAACGTGTCCTCAAGAATGAAGATCGTGTAGTTGGTGATATTGCAGGCGCGCAGGGTCTCCTCGACTTGAGGCCATACATCTGCGTGCAGTCGCAGATACTCCTCGCGGAGGTCGGGCACGACATTAACTACAAACGCATGCCGCTGCACCATCACGAGACCGGAGTAGATCATACGTGTGACGTTTCAGCAAGGGCACGGTAGCCTACGAAGCCGAACCGATACAAAACTTGCATGGAGGCACGGTGCTGACCGTCGCGTACCAGGGAAATCGCACCATCGCACTGCAGGCTTCGCGGGCAGTGCCGCGGGTGCTTACTCGAATCGTCGACGCGCACCGCGCAGCGAAGGACGCTCCCGTGGCCGACACGCCAGCTGTCTCGGACATTGCGTCCTGATGGCGTCCGCGAATAGCGGCGCCGGCCGACGGCGCCTATTGGGAGCCACGGGTCTTGCCGTAACCCGGATCTGCATCGGCACCAGTCCGTTGGCGAGTATGCGGCAGCTCTACGGCTACGACGTGAGCGAGTCACTCGCGGCCCGCAGTTCACCCACACGCACTGAGGAGACCCGACGTCATGTACAACAAGCCGACGCGTGTGCGGTTCGGCGCCGCCTACTACCACGAATACCAGCGGGTTGATCGGCTGAAGACAGACCTCGACCTGATGGCGGAAGCTTCGTTCTCGGTGATCAGGGTGGGGGAGTCCGTCTGGTCCACGTGGGAGCCTCAGAACGGGACGTTCAATCTTGAGTGGCTGCTGCCGGTGCTTGACGGCGCGCATGAGCGTCGTATTGGCGTAGTCCTTGGAACTCCGACCTACGCGGTGCCCCCGTGGCTCGCCAGGATCTATCCAGAGATCGCGGGAGAGCGAGCCACCGGTCAGCGGATCAGTTGGGGCGCCAGGCAGGAAGTCGACTTCACCCACCCGGCATTCCGCTTCCACGCCGAGCGTGTGGTGCGCGAGATCCTCGCGCGTTATGCAGCACACCCCGGCGTGATTGGCGTTCAGGTCGACAACGAGCCCGGAAACGAGCTGCTGCACAACCATGGTGTATTCCAACGCTTTATCGATTGGCTTCGGGAGCGCTACGGCGATGTCGAGAGCCTGAATCAGGCGTGGGGCCTCGTCTACTGGTCGCACCGATTGTCGACATGGGCGGATCTGTGGACCCCTGACGGAAACGCACAACCTCAGTACGATCTCGCTTGGCGCCAGTTCCAAGCCGAGCAGACGACCGAGTTCATCGCGTGGCAAGCTGGCCTTGCCCGCGAGTACGTATCCGCGGACCAGTTCGTGACCACCTGCATGGCCTACGACGTGCCGGCATTCGACGACCGGACCATGGCAGCGAGCCTCGACGTGGCCGCGGGCAACGCCTACTACACGATGCAAGACGGCCTCGCACTACCCGACTCCACTCATATAGAGCAGAACTGGAGGAGTTCCGGAACGTGGTCGCTTTACCTAAGCGCCGACCGCATCTACTCGTCGAAGCGGGCCCCCTTTCTCGTTACCGAGACGAACGCTCAGTCCATCGCGCGCTCGTGGGACAACCACCCGGCGTACGACGGCCAGTGGCGGCAGGCAGCGTCGGCTCTCGTATCCCGCGGCGCCGAAATGATCGAGTACTGGCACTGGCACACCTTGCACTTTGGGGCTGAGACCTACTGGGGTGGTGTTCTTCCCCACAGCGGCCGGCCCGGACGGGTGTATCGCGAGATCGCAGAGCTCGGCAGCGAGTTCGAGCGCGCTGGTGACGCGGTCACCGGCCTGGTTCCGGACGCGGACGTGACTTTCGTCTACTCTGCTCCCAGCCGGTGGGCGCTCCAGGCGCAACCACCGCTTGCAACCGACAACGGTTCGCCCGACCGACGTGCCTACCAGTGTCTTTTCGACCCCCTCTATCGCGGCGCCTTTGATGCCAAGCTGCAGGCGCGCATCGTTCACGCCGAGCATTTGTTCACGCCCGACAGCTCGCCGCAAAGTGCAGCGGTAGAGCATCCCAATCTCGTAGTACCCGGCCTTTACGTCACCCGCGACCGGGACCTCGATTGGCTGCTGGAGTATGCGGAGTCGGGGGGACACTTGATCCTCGGGCCGCGAACCGCGTACGCCGATCACGAAGCGCGGGCACGCGCGGAGGTTGCGCCGGCGCGCCTACATGGGGCGGCGGGCGTGTGGTACGACGAGTACAGCAACATAGGCAACGAGATAGCTGTCGTTGCTTGCCCTCAACCGCCCGGCGCGGTGCCAGTTCTGCGTCTTGGCCCGGGAGCAATGGCGACACGCTGGGTGGACGGACTTGTGGCGACTACTGCCACCGTGCTGGTGACCTACGAGGATCGCCACTTCCGCAGATGGCCCGCAATCACGACGCACACCTGCGGCACGGGCCGTATCACCGTCGTCGGTACGGTCCCCAACACAGCTCTTGCGGAGCATCTACTGCGCTCGATCGACACTCCGGGCGAGGCGAACCCGTGGCGGCCCGAATCTCAATCGCTCACGGTCACCTCTGCGACCAACCACCGCGGCGAACGAGTCCACTTCGCTCACAATTGGTCATGGGAGAACGCGACCCTGACGATCCCCGCACCCGCCGCCGACCTGCTGACACAGGAAGAGCTCCCGGTGGGCCATCCTTTGCAACTAAAGCCGTGGGACGTGCGAGTTCTTAGAGAGACGCGCCCTCGCGTCGGCTGAGCTGCGCCCTCGTGCTCCGCCGCGGGATGCCTCTCATGTCCTAATGGACGCGCTCACGCCAGTCCTGGCGGGTTGTCAGGCCTCGGTAGGCAGTGCTGCGTGTGTCAGCCCTTCTTGATCAGGCGATGACCGCATCGACTGTCGTTGAAGCAGTCGTTCACCCCTTGACCCCGCCGCCGAGCAGCCCGCGAACGAGCGCCCGCTGCGAGAAGAGGAAGACGATGAGAACGGGGACGACGGCGAGCAGCGTCGCGAGCGCGAGTTCCGGTCGGAAGATGTTTACCTGCTGGCCAGCGCCGCCGGTCGCCGGGTTGAACGACGGCGTTGACGACAACAAGTCCGACAGGCCGACCTGGATCGGGTACTGCTTCGACGTCCCGAGCAGGGCGAACGGCAGGAAGAAGTTGTTCCAGTCGGCTACGAAGCTGAAGAAGAGGACGAGCGCCACGACGGGCTTAGCCAGTGGCAGTGAGATGTAGCGGAACGTCGTCCACTCTCCGCAGCCATCAATGCGCGCTGCATCGATCACATCGCGCGGCATTGACGTGGCGTAATAGATATACGCGAGATACACGCCGAACGGGTAGAACGCGAACGGCAGGATTACCGAGAACACGTTGCCGATGAGCTTCAGCGCGTTCAGCTCAAGGAAGATTGGCAACACGAGTGCAGCGCCCGGCATGATCATCGCAACCAGCGTCAGCGTGAGGATCACCTTGCGCCCACGGAACGTTCCGAAGGCGAGGCCATAGCCAGCCGGGATCGCGGTCGCGAGCACGATCGCGGTCGCGCTGACTGCGTACAACAGCGAGTTTTCGATCCACCTGCGGTAGAGGTGACTGCTGTAAGAGTCGAGGTGATCCCATGCCTTCACCACATTGTGGAAGCTGCCGAACGCGAGCGGGTTGCTCGTCACCAGTGCGTGGTCTAGCTTCGTCGGCGCGAGGACCAGCCAAAGGATCGGCACCACGAAGAACAGTGCGAAGACAACGAGAATTAGGTACCAAAGCCCGCGCACGGTGAGCCGCATCAGTCGTCCTTCTTAAACAGTCCGGTCCGGGTCACGATGAGCACGGCGGCAATGAGCCCGATGACCAGTAGGTCGACGGAAAGCGCGGCGGCTTCGTTGAATCGGCCATACCGGAAGGCCAACTGGAACGCGAGCTGGTTCGCCGACCACGTGTCCGGGACGTGACCCAGGCTCGCCGCGTTGACCAATTGCGGTTCGACGAAGAGTTGCGTTCCGGTCGCGAACGAGAGGATCACCATATAGGCGACCCACTTTCGGATCATCGGCAACTTGAGGCGCAGCGCGATGGTCCAGGCGCCGGCTCCGTCGATGCGGGCGGCCTCCTCCAATTCCCGCGGGATGGTGTTCAGCGCTCCGTAAAGCACGACGATCCAGCCGCCGGCGCCTGTCCAGAACGCGATCATCGCGAAGATGTACGGCAGGTGACCCGGCGCGATCGCCTCCACGAAAAGGTGGACGCCGAATACGTGGTTCAGAATAAATGACGCGGGGCTGACGGCCGGGTCCAGCATGAACAGCCACACCAGGACTGATGCCGCGCCGGCTAGTGCGCCCGGCAAGTAGTACAGAAACCGAAAGGTAGCCGTCGCCTTGCTGGCCCGGCTGTGCAACATAAGCGCCAGCCCGACGACAAAGATCATCAGCGCAATGAGCCAAACGGCGGTGTAGACGAACACGTGCGCGAACGCGTCCCCGAAGCGGAAATCGCCGCCGGCCTGATTGAAGTTGCTGAGCCCGACGAACTTTCCCTTGCTGGAGGTGAACGCAAGCGTGAGGGCGTAGATCATCGGCAGGATGCCGAAGGCAATCAGGAACGGCAAATACGGCAGGACAAACGGCAATCCCCGCCAGGAACCTTGAGTGCGCTTGCGCTCAGCCCGCCCGGCGCGCAGGTCACGCTTTCGCGTGACCTGCGCAATCGCCGGGCTTAGAGCCAGCGGATCGCTCGCCTCACTCAGCTGGTTGCCACTGTGTATCCGGCCGCCTGAGCCGCTTGCGACAGACCCTTACCGAACGCCGGCATCAGCGAACTGAGCGACTTCCCAGCCACGAGCCCAGTTACCACCGTGTTCGACCAAACGGGCTGGTCGGGGTAGGTCACCAGGTCCCAGCCAGACCAGATCTGGCTGGCTGCGGCCTTGATAGCCGGGCCTGGATCCGCTGCCCAGTAGGTGTTCGAGGTCAGACCCGTAAGCCACGGCCCTTGCATCGGCCCGTATCCCGGAAGGCCTCCCCGAGCATCCGGGCTGGTCGGCGGGGGGTTGAAGACCGTCACGGACCAGCGAACGAAGTCCGCGGCGGCCGCTGCGTTGCCGGTGTGCTTGGAGATGATCCATGGCCCGCCACCGATCTGGCCGGTCGTGACCGGAGTGTCCGTGCCCCACTGCAGTGCCGGCGCGGCGGTCAGCTCGCCAGAGGGCGTCTTCAGCGTGTCGTGGAACACCCCGGTGTACCAGGCCGGCCCGACCATCATGAGCACCTTGTCCGCTGTGCCGCCGTACTTCTTGGCGAAGTCAGGCGAGAAGACACTCAGCGGTGGGACGGTACCGTTTTTGATCAGCGGGTCGAGCAGGCTCGCCATTTCGGTGCAGTGCACGTCAGTCACGTTGATCGTGACCTTCTGGCCAGACACGTTCGACTCCAGCGGGCACTGGTTCGCCCAGAAGTACTGCCACGCGCCGTACGACTCGCCACTGGAGCCGATGATGTAACCCGGGTGATCCGTGGCGACCTTGTTGCCGAGCGCCTGCCAGTCTTGCCAGGTCTTCGGAACCGTGTAGCCGAACTGCGTCATGAGCTTCTGGTTCACCCAGAGCACGTCAGGCGCGAGGTTGTCCTGGATGCAGACGAGCGTGCCGTTGACGGTGCACTGAGCAAGCGACGCCGCCGGCCAATTGCTGGTGACGTCCTTGCCGAGCGCGGCACCCATGTCGGCTGCGAAGTTGAACGGCGCCTGCGCCATCCACACCGGGTCGTTGACCTGCTCGCTGAAGATCACGTCTGGCCAGCCGCCGCCGGCCTTGTTCCAGAGTTGGATCTTCGTTTGCAAGCTGGTCGCGCCGTTGCCGTCGCCATCGAACGTGACGATGGTCGTCTTCACGTTCGGATGCGCGGCCTGGTAGGCCTTGGCATCCGGCAGACGCGCGGCGTCGACCCAGACGGTCAGGTTGCCCGAGGCCGTGCTGACCGGGGCAGCTGCAGTGCTGGCCGGAGCAGCGGGGGTGCTGGCCGGAGCGGAAGCGGGCGCGGCAGTGGTGCTGGCCGCAGCCGATGGCGCAGAGGCCGGTGTACTTGAGGCGGCTGTCGTGCTCTTTTTCGAACTCGAACAGCCTGCCAACGCCAACGCCGTCACGAGGACGGGCAGCCACAGACGTCGCTGCATTTTCACTGCATGCTCCCTTACAGGGTCGATCAAGAATCGGGACAGAGATTTCGTCGTCACCAAGTGACGGCCGCGCGTTTGCGTCTTCCTTCCGGACGAGAGGCAACGTTCACATCGGCGATCGGAGGGAGTAGATCATACGTGTGACGTTTCGGCAATGAGGCGGTAGCCTACGAAGCCGAATCGATACCAAGTCGCAAGGAGATGCCGTGCTTACCGCCGCGTATGTCGGAAACCGCACCATCGAGCTTCAGAGTGCTCGAGCAGTGCCTCCAGGCCGCGGACAGGTCCGCATTCACGTCGCATTCGTCGGTCTTTGCGGCACGGACCTGCACATCGTTCACGGGTCCATGGACCGACGGGTGAAGGTCCCGTTGATCGTGGGCCATGAGATGAGCGGAACCATCGAGGAGGTCGGCGGCGGCGTCGACGGGTGGGCGACAGGCGACAAGGTGACCGTCATGCCACTGGTTTGGGACGGCACGTGCCCCGCGTGCAAAGCAGGTAATACGCACATCTGCCAGAACCTCAACTTCGTCGGCATCGACTCCCCCGGCGCCTTACAACCCTTCTGGAACGTGCCCGCGTCCACGCTCGTGAGAGTGCCGCAGCACACCGGTCTCCGGGATGCCGCGCTTATCGAGCCAGTCGCCGTCGCCGTGCACGACGTGCGACGTGGACGCGTGGCTGCGGGAGACAAGGTCGTCGTGGTCGGCGGCGGACCAATCGGGTTACTCATCGCTACGGTCGCTAAGCATGTCGGCGGCGACGTCACCGTCGTGGAGCTCGACCCATCGCGTCGAACGCGTGCAGCGGAACTCGGCCTGGCCGCGCTGCACCCCCAAGAACTCGACGATCCGGCGTGGCTCGAAAACTGGACGGGCGGCGCTGGTGCGGACGTCGTCTTTGAAGTTTCCGGTGCCGCAGCAGGTATCGCACTCGCGATCGCGCAAGCAAAAGTTCGCGGCACTATCGTCGTCGTCGGGATCCATCCCGAGCCTCGCGGCGTCGATCTCCAAAGGATCTTCTGGCGCGAGCTAACCCTCGTGGGAGCGCGTGTGTATGAGAAGTCCGACTTCGAAGCGGCCGTCGAACTCATCAGTTCCGGCGTCATCCCCACCCGCGCGCTCATCACCCGCGTCGTCACGCTTGCCGAAACGCAAGCAGGGTTGGACGACCTCGAGGCCGGTACGGCCATGAAGGTATTGGTCGACGTCCGCGCAGGGCAGCCGGACGAGGACGCATCCTGGTGAACGTGTTCGACTTGACCGGCCGGCTCGCCGTGGTAACGGGCGCGAGGCGAGGAATCGGCTACGCGATGGCGGAGGCATTGTCCGCCGCCGGGGCGGACATCATCGGTGTCAGTGCGGCGCTCGAATCAGAAGGAAGCGCGATCGGCGCCGCAGTGCTACGTCACGGCAGGTCGTTCGAAGCGCACGCAGTCGACTTCGCGGACCGCGAGGCAGTGCTCGCGCTGGGCATTGAGCTGGCGCAGAGCGAACCGGACATCCTCGTCAACAACGCCGGCACAATCGAACGCACTCCTGCGATCGATCATCCCCTTGCAAGCTGGGACCGCGTTCTCCAGATCGACCTGACAAGCCAGTTCATCCTGACCCAGGCGCTTGCTCGCCCGATGATCGCGCGCGGTTACGGCAAAGTGATTTTCACGGCGAGCTTGTTGAGCTTTCAAGGCGGCATCAACGTCCCGGGATATACAGCGGCCAAGTCGGGCGTAGCCGGACTAACGAAAGCGCTCTCCAACGAGTGGGCGCAGTTTGGCGTCAACGTCAACGCAATCGCACCGGGATACATCGCGACAGACAACACCCAAGCGCTACGCGACGATCCCGAGCGCAGCCGCTCGATACTCGACCGCATTCCGGCCGGACGCTGGGGCCGACCGGCTGACCTGAGCGGGGCGACGGTCTTTCTTGCGTCATCGGCGTCCGACTACGTGAACGGGATAACCCTTCCGGTGGACGGCGGGTGGCTCGGCCGTTGAGACGGCCTAACCGCGAGCGGCGGCATGAACCGCCAATCGGCTGCAAGCGTGATCGTGGTTCCTTTGATCTGGCGAACAGCGGCCTGCGAACCGTCATCTTCGTGCTCTTCGCAGTCTTCTTCACCGTCCCCCTCCTGTGGCTCGTGCTCGCGACGACGAAAAGCGGTCAGCAACTCGAGACCCGTGCGCCGCTCGGGTGGGGGAGCTTTCACCAGCTCATCGGCAACTGGCACCGACTCACGGCGTTCGACGGCGACGCTTACGCCGGCTGGTTCGGCAACACGTTGGAATACGCCGGCACTGCCCTGGTCATCGTGCTGCTCGTCGACGTCCCGGCCGGCTATGGCTTGGCCATCAGCGGCGCGCGGGTGCGACGCCCGCTGCTGCTCCTCACGCTGGTCGTCATGCTCATTCCCAGCTTCGCGCTCGTATTGCCGATCTTCCTTGAGACAAACGACGTGCACCTGCTGGGCAACCCGTTGTCGCTGATCCTGCCGTTCTCGTTCTTCCCCTTCGGTGTTTACCTTGCCTACCTGCACTTCTCCTCGGCGACGCGGCAGGACCTGCTGGCCGCGGCGCGGATGGACGGCTGCTCGGAGCTACAGGTGTTCCTTCGGATCGCGGTTCCGCTGGCAAGACCTGTCATCGCGCTGATCGCCTTCTTCAGCTTCGTCGCAAACTGGAACAACTACTTCCTGCCGCTGGCGATGCTGCCGAACAGCACCGAGTACCCCTTGCAGCTCGGGTTGGTCCTGCTTCCCAGGAACAGTCCTGTGCTGGCCCTGGGCGTTCTCATCTCGATCCTGCCCGTGCTGCTCGTCTTCTTCGTCTCGCAGCGGTACGTAGCGACAGGCCTGACCGCGGGAAGCACGGCGGACTGAACGCCAGCGAAGGCGGTGGTAAGTCCATCAAGAAGGCGGTCAAGCTCTGTGTGTAGCCCTGACGGGATTCGAACCCGCGCTACCGCCTTGAGAGTGCCATCTCACAGTGATTGAACATTGTTGGCAATGGTTGAAAACTCTTAGTTCACAGGGTTTTCATTGCGTGTCATCGTTGACTGGCGTTGGCTGGTTTTGACTGTGGTGTTGCCCATCTGTTGCCCGACAGTGATCAACTTCTCGATACCAACAGGACGCCACTGCGATCCGTCACGGCGTCGCGCAGGTAGCCAGTGTCAGGCGGTGGGCAGACTCAATCTGGTGGCGATATCGGTCGGTGTTTGGGCCAGCCCCGCCGCCAACAGTTTCCGGTCGGCGCTGACCAGCGGGACCGCGAGCTCGTGCGCCGCCGCCGCCCAGGCCGCGTCGTAAAACGACAGCGCATGTGTGTGGGCAAGCTCGGCCGCTCGGCGGAACCATGGAGCGGTCATCCCCAGCGGCGGCCCGAGGATGGTGGTCAGGTCATCAAGCTGATCGGCGACGTCGTCTGCCGTCCAACCCAACGCGCGGATCAACACGTTGCCCAACTCGTAGTAGGCCAGGTCCAGCACATGAGCATCAAGGCCGCCGTTCAGATGAGCGGTGCGCAACGCGCGCGCTTGCGGCACCTCGTGCTCGCCCTCACTGTGGAACCACTTGATCAGCACCGACGTATCAACAAGCAGCCGCGTCACCGCGGAGTGTCGCGATCCCTACGAACAAGCTGAGCGGCCTCGAACTTGCCGGCCTCCCGGAAGCGCTGCTCAGAACGCGCGATCGCCTCGGCGACCTGCGCCGGATCACGCCGATCAAGCTCACGCCGGGCAGCCACCGCCAGCAACGCGCTACGACTCGTCGCCCGTCGCTTGGCCTCCGCGTCGATCTCGGCCAGCAGCTCATCCGCCATCGACACCATCACCTTAGACATACCAGAAGTATAGCCACTGATACTGCCGACCGACTCAGACGCACAATCCCACTTGCCCAAAGTGGGATTGGCGGTATTCTCCACGGGAGCGAAGGAGTGTCAATGACACTGATCGAGACTGACACGCGAAGTCGGGTCGTCATCCCGGGGCGTCCCAATGAGCGCTTCCTCGTCCAGGAAAACTCTGACGGGAGTTTGCTGCTGCAGCCGGTACGGGTGGTGTCGCAGGCGCAGGCCGACTACGACGCCGACCCCGAGTTGCGGTCCTTGCTTGCACGCGCGGCCGGATCGCCGACCGTCCACCGGCGCCGGCAGCGCCGGCCTCAGTGAGCAATGACGACGCCTATTCGCAGGTCGCCGACCAACAACTCGACGCGTTGGAAGCCGGACCGGACGCTGACCTATACAGTGCGGTAATCGACGCGTGCGAGCTGATCTTCCGGCTTCCCAGCCAAGCCCAAGCACGTTCCACCGCGATCACGACCGCGGATGGCATCCGGCTGAGGCTGCCAGTAGCCGGATACCCCCCGTACAAGGTGTTCTGGTCATCGGAAGGTCCGCGCATCGAAGCGATATTCCCGCATCCGTGAACGCCTCCGGGCTCGGTGAACAGCGCCCGAGCAGGGAGCCAAGCCCGCGGCTCACCACCGCCGCCGGCGTCGAGACGGCCTAGCTCGTGCTCAGGCCACGCCGACTGGATCTCTCCCACGCGCCCAAAAATCCAGTTAGTACCGCCTCTTCGTGCACAGGGCGGCCCAGTGCCCGCATCGTCGCCGCGAGTTCAGGATCCCAACACGCTTCGACCTGCCGGTCATCGAGGCGAATATCAGACGGTGCACCGGCCGCCGCAGCGACAGCCGCCTCATAATCGGCAGTCGCCATTTGCCACGGCACCACCCCGCACTGCGCGATGAGCCAGTTGGCGATCTCGATCCCCGCCCAATCGAAATCTCCGTGGTAAAGCAACTCCGCCTGACCCGCTCGCAATGCGTGCAGCACGTCGCAGGCAACGGCCGATGGCCAACCTGCCGTGCAGACGACCGCGAACCGGCCACCGTATCGGTCAGCGAACGCTTCAAGAACTCGCGGGTTTTCGCACACGAGCACCCGTGTGGTCGGCTCGAGCCGAAGCCGAAGACCTTGCAAGTCGCGGCCGGTTAAGTGAATGGGATCACCATCGTCTGCGGCGTCACACAATCGCCGTTCGCGCGACCCGTGCGCTTGCGGGCGCAAACCCAATGTGAGCACGGTCGTCGAGACAAGGTCAGTCGCCACGCCGAATCGAGACCACAGCTCACGCCGGCCGCGTGCATCTGGCGGTACGGCCCGCAGTCCTTCGGCTGCGGCGAGCGCACGTAGTACGAGCGCCCCGACGGCTGTCCCGTCGTCGAGGGCGTGCGCGTCGTGTGCAAGCTCCGCGGCGAGGTCGCCCCGCGACATCGAGTCGGTGTCGAGCACCCGTTCGAGCACCGCCACCGCAGATGCCACCGTCACGCGTACGTCACCGATACGCGTCAACATCCCGCTCGCGCGGACACCGGCCAGCCACTCCGGCACCCACGGCCTAGCGCGAAGGGCCCACGAACCCTCAACCCGAGATTGCAACAGTTCCAGGAGTTCTTCACGTCGTCGTGACACTGCCAACCGTTCGGCAGGGCGGTCGCGTAGCGGTTCGCCGGTTGCCGTCGCCACCACGTCGCGCAGCCCACGACCAGCGCGGCCGCGTAGTGTCATATCGAGTTCGGCTAGGTCGACGGACACAGTGTCGGTAACGATCGACCTACCGAGCAGGCCTGCAAGTGCGTGCCGCGCCTCCCGGTCAAGGTTGCGCATCCGCACCCCACCGGTCACGTCGTTGCCCCGACGTTCGAGCGGCGCGCGCAACTGCGACCACACGCTCGACAGCGCGGGATCTGCAAGCCACGCAGGCAGTGCGGACGACGTCATGCCCCGACCGCGGTAAGACGTTGACCGTCCCACACGTGCCGGTATTGCGCGATGCCGCGTTCGGTCGGCGAACGCAGCGCCTCGTAGATCGCGAGGGACGGAACCGTCGCGTGATCGCCCCAGAGTCGTTCGCTCGTGACAACAAAATCGAGGTCGAGGTCGACGAGCAGGCCGAACAACAGCGGATGGGTGCGCACGTCGATCTTCGGAAATGCATCGTCGAGGAGGACGAACCGTGGGGCGTACGGCGCGGCACCGGCCACCGATGTGAAATGTGCTGCTGCTGCAGCAAAAAGCGGCAGGTAGCACACGACCTTCTGCTCGCCTTGTGACAGCGGGGTCCGCCTGGTCAAGGTGGTCCAGCCCGGTGCCTCAGGCCTCGACAGCCTCACCCTGAACGCCGACCAACGCCGGTAGTCCAATGCTCGCCCGAGATGCTCGGCGTAACTCAACTCAGGACTGTCGCTCCGAGACGACTCGATCATGGTGTGCAGAGCGTCGCGAAGCCTTGTCCGCTCGTCGGGCAACAACGCCCCGAGCGAGCGGCCGAGCAGAGCAACGGAATCACGAACCTCCACACTGACGTCGTCGCGTAGCTCCCAATCGAGGCGTACGCCGATGCCCTGCGACGTCCGCACACCGACCAGCAGCCGATTCATCGCGGCGACAAGATCGGTAGCCTCCTGTCGGCGAGCTCGCAATGCCTCGCCGAGTTCGCCGAGCAGATGCTCCTCGAACAGGGCACGCTCACGATTGCTCAACAACTCTCGGTCCGCAGCCACCCTGGCTGCCAGTCGCACCGCCAGGGTTGGCAACGGATGCTCCCCAGCATCGTCCTGGGCAAGGACAGCGAGCACGCCACCGACCTCGATGACGCGCGGCTGTGTCTCGGCAGCCGGTCCTGATGCCACGACCTGCCACTCGCTGTAGATGTCGCTTTCGCCAACATTCTTCGCGGGCGCGGCCTCCTCAACGTAACGAGTCACGACTTGTTCGACGTCTGCGGCCAATCGGTCGACCGCGGCATGCTCGGGTGTGCGGAGCGTACCGAGTGCGGCGGTCTCGGCAGCAGTCGGATCGCGACCTAGGCCGGCCGAAAACAGTCCTGGCACTTCGAGCAAATGCGCCAACCGCATGGCCACGGCTGCCACGGACACGGCAACGTCGGCGAAGTGGGATTCGGCGATCCTGATGTCGGACGTCGCGGCACCGCGCTTTTCTCCCAGTTCCCGAAGCACAGACTCGGACGCATCCGCCCGTGACTGCGCGTCGGCTGCAAGCTGTCGTTGCATCGCCAGCTTTTCGTGCAGGGCAGCGACGCCGGCACCGAGTGCGTGCAGCAGCAAGACGTGTTCGGCTGCGGCGGCTGCCGCAAGACTCTCGGCGGCCTCTGCGTCACGTACGGTCTGCTGTGCGACAAGCGAGTCGGCTTGGCGGCTGGCGAAGTCGTCGCTCCACCTGGCCAGCGTCGCAGGCAGCCGGCTAACGTTCGCGGCCAACCGGTCGCGCTGTCTCGTCAGCTGACTCAACTGCTCGGCGCGGGCGTCGAGTCCCGTTCGGTCGGTGGGCAAAGCGTTCACTCGGGCAAGGTCGTCAAGCACGTGCCGAAGTTCGGCCAGCACCGATCGTGCTCGTGCGGCGTGGGCGCGCGCGGCGTTTGCATCGACCGCCGCACGCCCAAGGTCACCGGAGGCCGCGGAGAGCGTGGTCCGGGCCTCACGTAGAAAGGTCGACGAGGGCATCTGCCGAAGCCACGTCTCGAGCGCGATACGTTGCGCCGTCGCGGTCTGGCCATCGCGTCGTGCGGTATCAAGTGTGACCGTGGTGCGTGCGATCTCATCATCGATCTCGGTCAGTCGGCGACGCCGCTCAACAGCACGGGCGCTCGCACCGACATACTGCGGCACCGGTTTCGAGGCGCGGCCGCTGAGCACCCCGAGGCACCAGCCGCCATCTCGCCCGATCGCCGCGTGCGCGGGGTCTTCGACGTCGTCGAGCCGTTCACGGACAACGACGCGCCGCAACACACCCGCGACGACGTCCGCAGGAACTTTCGTGTCGGCAACAGTGACAACCAGGACGTCGGCCAGTGTCGGCCCAGCGCTCGTTGCGGGTCCGTTGGACAGCACGGTGTCGAACTCGCCAGGTGCGAGAACCGACCCGTCAGGACGAATTGCCGCGTCGAGGATCCCGGACGATTCGAGCGCAGCTTCAATCGCGGCTCGTTCCGGTTGCGGCACGTCGGCGGCGAAATCGACGAGTCGCCAGAGCGGAACGGCAGTCTCGTCGCGACTCAGTCGCGGCAGCGCGGGAGGTGCGGGCGCGGGCTCCGGTTGCGCCTCGACCGCGGTCCGGCGGGAGTGGAGTTGCGCCAGTGCGGCGGTCGCGCTCGCTGCTCGGCTGGCTGCCTCAATTTCGGCCGCGCGCGCGGTCTCGACCCCCGGTTGCGCAGCCGCTCGGGCAACGTTTGACAGCTCGTCGAGAGCAGCGTTGGTGAACTCGTCGGGCAGGGCGACAGCTGGCACGTCGACCTGCGCGGAAAGTGGCAGCGTCGCCCATTGGCGAAGGTCGCCACGAAGCTGTGCTTCTGCAGTGTCCGCGGCAGCATTGGCAGTCTCGTGCCGACGAGCTGCGGCTTCCTCGCGCTGCTCGGCCGCCTCCTCGACTCGCTGAGCGTCAGCGCGGGCGGCGTCAGCCCTCCTGACATCGTCGAGTGCGTCACGAACGACGTGGACGGCGGCCAGCCGAGCACCGAGCGCATCGGTCGCTTCTCGAAGCGACGTCGTCAGCACGTCAACCGCCGCTACGATCGCCTCGGCATCACCGTGTTCACGCAAACGTGGCTGCCCGAAGACGGCGGGAGGCGCGAACGCGGTATCGACGTCGCAGTGGGCGAGCTCAGTAGCAAGTGCGTGCGATTCGGTCGCGATCGCGCCTACTTCGCTGAGCAGGGCGCTGGTCCGCTGCTCGTCTTGTGCGCTTCGCTCGCGCAGTCGTTGCTCGTCGGAGCTCGCGCGAGCCAGCGCTTGATCGGCGACTTGGCGCAGCTCGCGTGCCCGCCGGTCCTTTTCCAACAACACCTGCTCGCTGCGCGCCTCGGGACCTGCCTCCAGCCCACGAATCGCATCATCGGCTTGTGTCTTTTCGCGGCGTGCATTGCGCGCGTGCTGCTCAGCGTCTGACAATGCGGAATCGATGCCGACGAGATCGCGACGACGCTGTTCAAGCGCGCGTCGAGCATGCCGGCGATCTCGATCGGCGGCACGCAAGGCACTGGCGCGCTCGGCGACCACCCCAGCTGCATAATTGCGATAGGTCACCGCGAGACCTGCAACCGCATCTGCAGCCCGTGCGCGACGGTCGAGTTCGTCACCGAATTCCGCGAGCTGGTCGAGAGAGTCACCAACTGAGCGCACTGCAGCCTCGTCGAGCTCAGGCAACGCGATGGCGAGGATGTCGGCGAGCCGTCCCGGTTCGATGTCCTCGCCGATTTGCGGTTGGCGTAACCAGTACAGCAACCGCAGCAGTTCGTTGTAGCGCGTGATATCGAGCCCGAAGAGCCGGCGTCCGACATGTTCCTTGTATTGCCGCGCACTGTCGAAGAACGCGCCCACGGAACCGAGCGCCTCTCGGCAGCGTTCGCGACCGAGCGGGCCAAGGTCGTCCTCGAGCACGAGGTCGTCACCAACCCGGCCCGGATAAGTGAAGTACCACGACGTCACAGAGCGGCTGGACTGCGACGCCCTAATCCCCACGCCACACGTAAAGACCTCCTCCGCGGATCGCCCTTGCACGTCGTCAACCGGGCGGGTGAACTCGACCCACAAGTAGCCGGTGCGTGTCGTCGCCTCAAGGTCGGCGCCGTCGAGCATCAGCCAGATCAGGCTGGTGTGGTGCCGGCCGGACGCCGTCAGATGCAACTTGTCGCCGTCAAGGACGAACGGCAGCAGCATCTCCAGCGTCTTCGATTTGCCTGCTCCATTGGCTCCACGCAACAGCAGCCGCCCGCCCGCAAACTCGAATACCTGATCGTCGTACTGCCAGACGTTGAGCACTCCTGCGCGACGCAGCCTGAATCGCTGCGGGTCGCCGATCACCGCGGACTCGTCGGCCATCAGTCGCACGACGCTCACCCCTCGCCGTCGGACGACCTGTTGGCCGGATCGATATCTATCTCGGCAAATAGAGAACGCTCGTGGCTCGGTCCGTCGTCCGCGAGCGTCGTATGCACACGGTAACGCGCGGCTGCGGCGTGTACGAGACAGCCGTCTGCCGACCGCGTGATCAGCCCGAACGACACAAGCACCTCGAGGGCATCGTGCTGAAGGAGCTCCATGTCGTCCTTGTATGCACGGCGCAGCGCACCAGAGTATGCGGCATGTACAGCTGCCAGCGCGGCATCGACGTCTGCGGCCGCAACTCGGCGCCAGATCCGCAACGATGTCGGTGCGTCTAGTGCTGCGGAGCGCGCCGTGTCGACGAGCCGTTCGAGCAGCAGCAGCGCGACGTGTCGCGCCGAGCCAGGGCCAGGGAAATCAGCGTCGCTGAGTTCTTCCTCCGGGT
>Ga0208717_1000267_pt1 | contig 19246 bp, 18 predicted proteins | sample NGESurF53shallow_FD_184489 | JGI IMG/M metagenome (GOLD analysis project Ga0208717, IMG submission 184489) | Arctic peat soil microbial communities from Barrow, Alaska - NGEE Surface sample F53-3 shallow (SPAdes) | ecosystem: Environmental > Terrestrial > Soil > Wetlands > Peat ... | reverse complement strand
CGCGGCGGGCCGCGGCGGCGCGGGCGACGCGCCCCGCCCCGTCGGCGCGCCGGTGGGCGATGTCAGGACCGCCGCCCCGCCACAGATTCAGGCGCCCGATCCGGCCGCCGGCCTGTCGATCTACAAGGATGATCCCAACGCGGCGTCGGCGACGCCGGCCTTCGTGCCGCCGCCCGAGCAGCCCACGCCCCGGCCCGCGCCGACGACGGCGGCTACATCCGCTGCCGTCGCGCCAGCGACCGCCCCGCCGGCCCCGCTCGCCGAGCCGGTCAAGGCGACGGTGGCCGAGGTCGCCAAATCAAACCCGGCCAAACCCAGGTCCCCCAAGCCGGCCGCGCCGCCCAAGCCGACCTCGATCGCCAATCTTCTGGCTGACGGCGCGCCAGCCGCCGCCAAGACCGGCCCGGCGGTGGTGCAGATCGGCGCTTTCTCCTCGAAGGACCTCGCCGACGCTGGCTGGAACGACGCGGCCGGCGTGGCGCCGGGCGTCATGGCCGGCAAGGGCAAGCGTGTCGCCCCGCTGACCAAGGCGGATGGAACCACCCTCTACCGCACCTCGATCACCGGTTTCGCGTCCCGCGACGAGGCCGTGGCCCTGTGCGCCAAGCTCAAGGCGGCCGGCCAGAGCTGTTTCGTGCGGTGACCGGCGCCTGCATCTTCGGCTGCGCGGGACCTCGCCTGGGCGACGAGGAGACGGCCTTCTTTCGCGACGTCGATCCCTGGGGATTCATCCTGTTCGGGCGCAATGTGGAGACTCCCGATCAGGTGCGCGCCCTGGTTGACGGCCTGCGCTCCGCGGTCGGCCGTCCGGATGCCCCGATCCTCATCGATCAGGAAGGGGGGCGCGTCCAGCGCCTGGGTCCGCCGCACTGGCGACGCTACCCTCCGGCGGCCGCCTACGCCGATTTGGCCGATGAAGCGCGGTGGGAATTTGTCCGCCTGGGCGCGCGATTGATCGCCCACGACCTCGCCGCGCTCGGGATCAACGTCGATTGCGCCCCGGTGCTCGACGTGCCGGCGCCCGGCGCCCACGACATCATCGGCGATCGCGCCTACGGACAGAGCGCCGGGGAAGTGGCCGCGATGGGGCGAGCGGCGGCGGACGGCCTGATGGCCGGCGCAGTCCTGCCGGTGATCAAGCATATCCCCGGCCATGGCCGCGCGACGGCCGACAGCCACCTGGGCTTGCCGATCGTCGAGGCGAGCTGGACCGACCTCGAAGAGCGCGATTTCGCGCCCTTCAGAGCGCTCGCCGACCTGCCCCTGGCCATGACCGCTCACGTGGTCTTCGCCGCCGTGGACGCGGACCGTCCGGCCACCACCTCGCCGGCGGTCATCGAGCGGGTCATCCGGGGCGCGATCGGCTTCGATGGCCTGCTGATCACCGACGATCTTTCCATGCGGGCGCTCAGCGGGAACCTCTCCCAGCGCGCCCGGGACGCGCTGGGCGCCGGCTGCGACGTGGTTCTGCACTGCAATGGCGACCTGGCCGAGATGAGGGCGGTCGCCGACGGAGCCGCGCCCCTCACTCAGCGCGCCGCCGCCCGGGCCGCCTCGGCTCTGGCGCGCCTGCCGTCGGCGCCCGAACCCTTCGATGTGGACGACGCCAGACGGCGGCTCGACGCGGCGCTCGGCGACCGGTGGGCGGCGTGAGCGAGGCTCATCAACTCCACATCGACTTCGAGGCGGCCGATGTCGCGGCCGAGGCCGGCGACGCCCTGATCGTCGATCTCGATGGGTACGAGGGCCCGCTGCACGTGCTCCTGGCCCTGGCGCGCGGCCAGAAGGTCGATCTGCTGAAGCTTTCGGTGACCCGCCTGGCCGACCAGTATCTCGCCTTCATCCGCGAAGCGCGGACCCGGCGCTTCGCCCTGGCGGCCGACTATTTGGTCATGGCCGCCTGGCTCGCCTATCTGAAATCGCGCCTGCTGCTTCCCAAACTCGAACGGGCGAGCGAGGAAGAGGCGCCGGCGGAAGACATCGCCGCGCGCCTGGCGTTTCGTCTCGCCAAGCTTAGCGCCATGCGCGACGCGGCCGAGGCCCTCAAGGCGCGGCCGATCCTTGGCCAGAGCGTGTTCGCGCGCGGCGATCCGCAGGCGATCCGCATCGTCTCCCACAGCCGCCTCGAGGGCGACCTCTACGGCCTGATGGCCGCCTATGTCGGCCAGAAAAAGCGCCAACGGGACCGTCTCTATCGACCCGAGCCGCCCCAGGCCTACCGCCTCGACGACGCCCGCGAACGCCTGCGCGGCCTGCTGTCGGAACTGGGGCGATGGACGCCTCTCACCGGGATCGCCCCCTTCGCCGGCGAGATCGGCCCGAGCCGCGCTTCCTGCCTGGCATCGACGCTGTCGGCCGGCCTGGAGCTGGTGCGGGACGGCGATCTGGAGGCGCGCCAGCTCGACCATTTCGCCGAGGTCTATCTGCGGGCGCGCAAGGCGGCGGCGTGAGCGCCTCCGAGGCCGCCGAGCGGATGATCGAGGCCCTGCTGTTCGCCGCCGCCGAGCCGCTGAGCGAAGCCGATCTCGCCGCCCGCCTGCCGCACGGCGCCGATATCGAGGCGGGCCTCGCGGCGCTGCGATCTCGCTACAACGATCGCGGCGTCGAGTTGGCCCGCGTGGCCGGCCGCTGGCGGTTTCAGACCGCGGCCGATCTGGCGTTTCTGATGAGCCAGGAGCGCGAGGAGCCGCGCCGCCTTTCCCGCGCCGCCCAGGAAACCCTGGCCATCGTCGCCTATCACCAGCCGGTCACCCGCGCCGACATCGAAGCCATACGCGGCGTGCAGGCCAGCCGGGGCACCCTGGACGTGCTGCTGGAGCTTGGCCTGGTCCGCATGCGGGGCCGGCGGCGGACGCCCGGCCGCCCGATCACCTACGGCACCACCGACGGCTTTCTGGAGCACTTCGGCCTCGCCAGCCTCGCCGATCTTCCCGGCGCCGCCGAGATGAAGGCCGCCGGCCTCCTCGACCTCGACCTGCCGGCCGATTTTCAACTTCCCGAGCCGGGCGCCCCCCGCCCCGACGAAGACCCGTTGGAGGACGGCGAAGCGCCCGAATTCCACCGTGACTTTCTGGGTGGCGCGGAGGGGGCGTCGGATCGTTGACGGGAATCAGTGTCCGGAGCGCGGGCGAGACGCCCGCGCTCCAAGAGCGCCGCGGTTCCACAGTGACCAATCCTACGCTTTCATCACCGCAGGCTTCGCCAGCGTCGGCGGATGGGCGCGCCATGTCTCGTGCGTGGGGCTCATCAGCCCCCCACCCACCGCCCCGAAGCTCGCCGCCGCCGCGATGAAGCGGTGGGTGGCAGCGGCCGGGGCCGTCGGATCGACGACGATGGTCCCGCCGTGGCCGTCGCTGCTGGCGGTGAAAGTGGAGGCGGTATAGTCGCCGCGCAGGGCGATGTGGGCGGTGTGGGTTCCGTCGGTGACGGTCAGGATGCCTCCGCTGGCCGTGCCGCTGAACGTCGCCTCGGTGGAACTGACGAAGCCGATATCCCGCAGGTCCAGGGATGTCCCGCCGGTCTTGGAAAAGCCAGACACCGTACCGGCGTAGCTCTGCGACTGCGTCAGTTCGAGTTGGCCGGTCGTTTTCTGGAACACCACGTTCTGGGAAAAGCTGGAGGTGAAATCGAGCGTCCCGCTGTAGATCATCGCCGAGCCGGTTCCGGTCACCGCGCCGTTTACGGTCAACGTACCGCCGTCCGCTTCCAGCAATCCGCTGCTCGCCACCGCGCTCTGGATGGTCACCCCACCCGCGCCCCGCGCCAGGATCACCCCGGCGTTGACGATGGCGTTGGCCCCGGTATCGACGATCAGGGCCATGGCCTGCGATCCGGCGATGACCCCCTTGGCGTCGTTGACCAGGGTGAGCGATCCGTCGCCCAGGTCGCCCGCGCCGGTGATGACGTTGTCCACATTGGTCAGTGTCGCGGCCGAGGTCGCGCCGACGATGACATTCCGGGCGCTGTCGTTCATCAGGACATTGCCGCCGCCCGAAAGCGTGGCGCTGCCTGAGCCGATGGTGAGGGTCGTGGCCGCGCTGGAGCCGACAAGCTGGAACCGGCCCGAATTGACGATGGCGCCTTGAAGGGTCAGAGCCGTGCCGTTCTGGACGACGACCTTCGCCTGATTGTCGAGAGCCGAGGCCGTCCCATCCAGCGTGTTGGGGCCGCCCTTGTAGGTCTTGATCGTTCCGCTTCCCACCGACTCGAGCGTGCCGCCGATCAGGTCCGCGCCCTGAAGGGAAACGCGCGAGCCGTTCCCCGCCAGGATGACACCGCCGCTGGAGCTATCGACGCTGGTATCGCGGATGGTCAGGCCGCCCGAACCGGTCCCTTCGATCAGGCCGTCGTTGACCACCGCCCCCGCCCCAGTGTCGAGGATGAGGCCAAGAGCGTCATTCCCGTCGATGACGCCCGCCGCGTCGTTGACCAGGCCCATAGAGCCAGAGCCTAGAGCCCCGGCCCCGGAGATGGTGTTGTCAAGGTTGGTCAAGGTCGCCGCCGACGCGCCGCCGGTGACGATGTTGAGGCCGGTGCTGTTCAGAACCACCGACCCGCCCCCAGTAAGCGTCACGCCTCCAGGATCGATGGTGAGTCGGGCCCTGGCCCTGCCGCCGACGCCACCCCTTCCATTCAGCGAGATCGTTCCAGAGTTGTTTATTGCCCCCTCAAGCGCCAGGGTGTCGAAACCTCTGACCGTGACCGCCCCCTCGTTGTTGACCGTCGCTGTTGTGCCATTAAATGTCGCGTCTAGCGAAGAGATAAACCCCTTGCCGGCGGTCTTGAGCGTGCCTCCGATCAACGTTCCCTCCAGATAAATGGAGGCGCCATCAGCGGCCAAGAGCATCCCGCCCCCAGACTGGTCGAAGACAGAGCAGCTTATGACCAAGGCGTTCGTGCCGGTGTTCTCGATCAGACCACTGTTTGTGATTGTGTTCGACGCAAGGCTTGGATAGCCGGAGCCGGTTGCATCGATCACGCCGGCCTGCTCGTTTTTCAATCCCCCCAACTCTACGATACTTGCTATCGAGATCGTATTGTCGACGTTTGTTAGAGATCCGCCGATCATTCTTGACAAACCCTTGTCATTGGCCACCGTTACCTGCCCCCCGCCGGTGAGCGTGACACCTTGTTGCTCAATGGAAAGCAACGTGATGGGGACATAAGATTGACTTCCCGCCACGGCTAAAGCGCCAGAATTGTCGAAGACGCCACCTATAGCTAACGTTCCCCCGTTGCTCACCGCAATGGTTCCCGCGTTTGCGCCCGCTCCGGTGCCATTGATAGCCGTAAAGGTGTCATAGGCCGCAGTCATGTAGAGCGTGGCGTTGGCGGCGGTCTGGATGCTGCTTACGGTTTCAGTGGCCGAGACAGTGACGGTGTAAAGTTTGACCCCAGCGGCATCGAGGATGGCGGCGTCGTTCGCGCCGGGGACCACCCCGCCGCTCCAGTCTGAGGCATTGGTGAAGCTGCCGCTGATTGGGTTCGCCCAATGAATCTGGGTCATTCGCGCCTCCCGCGCTGGGCCGCCTTGGATGGCGGCGGCTTTTGAGTATACGAGCATTCAACCGATTCAACCAAGTGGCTGCGGGTTCGCTTCGGTGGTGATTGGCGTTGGGGCGCGCGCCCGCCTATATTGGCGCGGCGTGTCGGAGCATGGCGAATCGTAGGGTGACGCCGGAGGCCGGAACCAATCCGGGTTCCACGCTCTTCGGTCATTCGAGAGGAGAAGAGAAGATCATGGGTGGATTGGCTCCCTGGCACATCATTCTGCTGGCCGTGGTGGTGCTGCTGGTGTTCGGCGGCCGCGGCAAGCTGTCGGGCCTGATGGGCGACGCCGCCAAGGGCATCAAGGCGTTCAAGGAAGGCCTGAAGAACGACGAGACGCCGCCCCCCGCCGCGCCGGCCCAGCCGCTGCCGCGCGCCGAAGCGGAAAAAGACCCGATCGTTCGCTAGAGCGGCGGCGCGAGCCCGCCCCTTCGGCGGGCGTTGACTTCGAGAGAACCCGACACCGATGTTTCCCGAAGGCCGGATCCTCGATTTCGTGCTCGTCGGCGTGATCGCCCTCATCGTCGTGGGGCCGAAGGACCTGCCGGTTCTCATGCGCAAGGTCGGCCAGTTCGTGGGCAAGATGCGCGCCATGGCCGCCGAGTTCCGCGCCAGCTTCGATGAGATGGCCCGTCAGTCCGAACTCGACGACTTGCGCCGCGAGGTCCAGGCCATGCGGTCGGGACAACCCCTGAAGACGGCGGTGGGTTTGGGCGAGGGTTCCGAAACGGCGCGGGTGTTCGACGACATCCACGCCGGCCTGCGCGAGGAGGCGACGCCAGCGGCCGCGGCCGCCGACCTTCCCTATCCGGCGGCCGCCGCGCCGGTGATTGACGCGCCCGCGACGACTGAACCGGCCGCGCCCGAACTGCCGACGGCGCAAGCGACCGCGCCCGAGGCGCCCCGTTGAGCCTGCCTCGCGACGAGAGCGAGATCGAGGCCTCGCGGGCGCCGCTTCTCGACCACCTGATCGAGCTGCGCCGGCGGCTGATCATCTGCGCCCTCGCCCTGGCGGTTGGTTTCGGGGTCTGCTTCGCCTTCTCCCGCGACATCTACATCTTTCTGCTCCACCCATTCGAGGTCGGCGCGGGCCTGATGGCGGCTCAGAAGGCCCACGGCGCGCACCATGGGCCGTTCGACCTGCTCCTCATCCTCGTCGGTCTCAAACCGGCCCCGCACGCCATCCAGCAACTGACCCTGGTCTTCACCGCGCCGCTGGAATTCTTCTTCACCAAGGTGAAGCTGGCCGTGTTCGGGGCCATCGTGCTGACCTTTCCGGTCCTGGCCTGGCAGCTCTACCGGTTCGTCGCCCCCGGCCTCTATCGGCGCGAGCGCTACGCCTTTCTGCCCTTCCTCGTCGCCTCTCCGGTGCTGTTCACGCTGGGCGGAGCCCTGGTCTATTTCGTCATGCTGCCGTTCGTCCTGTGGTTCTCGCTCAACCAGCAGATCGTCAACGCGGGCAACATCTCCGTGCAACTCCTGCCCAAGGTGTCGGACTATCTTTCGCTGGTCACCACCCTGCTGCTCGCCTTCGGCCTGTGCTTCCAGCTCCCGGTGGTCCTCTCGCTGCTGGGCCTGGCGGGCCTGGTCACGGCCAAGATGCTGCGCGCCGCCCGTCGCTACGCCATCGTCGGCGTATTCGGGGTCGCCGCGATCCTCACCCCGCCCGATCCGATCAGCATGACCTCCCTGGCCCTGCCCATCTGCCTTCTCTACGAGGTCTCCATCTGGTGCGTGTCGCTGATGGAGATCCGCCGGCGGCGGGACGACGGGGCCGCCGCCGCGGATGGCGCCGCAGCCTGATCGGCGACCGAGCGGCGCCCTTGGCCAATCGGGCGAACGCCCATTTCAACCACGAACCTCACGAACGCCACGAACAAAACAAAAGCCTTGCGCGAAGCGCGATCGCGCCCGTCTAGAATCGCGCGAGTTCGTGGGGTTCGTGCCGTTCGTGGCCAAATCTGCCGACCTTCGACCAAGTCGGCTTGAACAAAATTCCTTCATCCGATTGCCCTGCCGGCGAACGCCCACGCCCTTGGCGTCATCGCCGACGCGCCTTAAGGGAGGGCGCCTTCCCCCTCCGGACGCTTCTCCGCCTATGCATGACATCCGGGCCATCCGCGACGATCCAGAGGCGTACGACCGCGCCTGGGCGTCGAAGGGTCTGGCCGGCCAGACGCCGGCCATCCTCAGCCTCGACGGCCGCGCACGCGCCGCCCAGACCGCGCTGCAGGCCGCCCAGTCGCGACGCAACGAGGTCTCCAAGGCGATCGGCGCCGCCAAGGCCGCCAAGGACGAGGCTCTCGTGGAAAGCCTGATGGCCGAGGTCGAAGCCCTCAAGACCTCGATCGCCGAGAATTCCGAGATCGAAACCCGGCTCGCCGGCGAACTTCGCGATCTGCTGGCCGCCCTTCCGAACCGGCCGGCGCCGGACGTGCCGATGGGCGCGGACGAAACCGCCAACCTCGAAATCCGCCGCTGGGGCGAGCCGTCGTGCCCGGCCTGGGCCAAGGATCACGTCGATCTGGGCGCGGCGCTGGGCCTGATGGATTTCGAGGCCGCCGCCCGCATGTCCGGGGCGCGCTTCGTGGTCCTCGAGGGCGAGCTGGCGCGGCTGGAGCGCGCGCTTGGCCAGTTCATGATCGATATCCAGACGCGGGAGCACGGCTTCCTCGAAGTCGCGCCACCGCTTCTGGTGCGCGACGCGGCGGTGTTCGGAACCGCGCAACGCTCGAACCTCTACGAGGATCTTTTCACCGCAGCGGACCCGGCCACGCGGGACGAGCTGCTGCGCCAGGGCCTGGCGCGACTGGACGACGCCTTCAACGAGCGCGGGGCGCCCAATGGCCTGTGGGACCTGATCCGAGACGTGCTCGGCGAAGCGCCGATCGCCGAGGGTCTCTACCTCATTCCCACCGCCGAGGTGCCCCTGGCCAATCTGGTCCGCGACCAGATTCTCGCCGAGGAGAGGCTGCCGCTGCGATTCACCGCCCTGACGCCCTGTTTCCGCGCCGAGGCGGGGGCGTCGGGCAAGGACACTCGCGGCATGATCCGCCAGCATCAGTTCAACAAGGTCGAGCTGGTTTCGATCGCCACTCCGGAGCAGTCGGGCGCCGAGCACGAGCGGATCGTCGATTGCGCCGAGGCGGTCCTGAAGCGCCTCGAACTGCCCTTCCGCACCGTGCTGCTGTGCGCCGGCGACATGGGCTTTTCGGCCCGCAAGACCTACGACATCGAGGTGTGGTTGCCCTCGCAACGGACATTCCGCGAGATCAGCTCCTGTTCGAACTGTGGGGATTTCCAAGCCCGGCGCATGGACGCGCGTTTCAAGAAGGCGGGCGAAAAGGGGACGCGCTTCGTCCACACGCTGAACGGCTCGGCCCTGGCGGTCGGCCGAACCCTGGTGGCTGTCATGGAGACCTATCAGGACGAGGGCGGCCGCATCGCCATTCCCCAGGCGCTCCACCCCTATATGCACGGCGTCACCCACATCGGCGGTGAAGCGTGAAGGGCGCGGGGTGAGGATTCTGGTCACCAACGACGACGGCATCCGCGCCGAGGGCCTGGCCGTGCTCGAAGCGATCGCCGGCGCCCTGTCGGACGATGTCTGGGTGTGCGCGCCGGAAGCGGAGCAGTCGGGGGCGTCGCGCTCGCTCACCCTGACCGAACCCCTGCGCGTCCGGCGCCTGGAGGCGCGGCGCTTCGCGGTGCTGGGCACGCCGACCGACTGCGTGATGCTGGCCGTCCAGCATCTCATCGACGGCAAGCGGCCCGACCTGGTGCTGTCGGGAGTCAATCGCGGCCTCAACGCCGGCGAGGACGTGACCATGTCGGGCACGGTTGCGGGCGCCATCGAGGGCATGGCCCTGGGCGTGCCGGCCATCGCCTTGTCGCAGATGATGCGATATTCCCGCCAGGACGATGGCGCGCCGTTCGCGGTCGCCGAGGCCTTCGGCCCCGGGCTGGTGGCGCGACTGGTGGATTTGGGTTGGCCGAACGACGTGATCCTGAACATCAATTTTCCGGCCGGCGACCCTTCGGGCGTGAGCGAGGTCGAGGTGACGCGCCAGGGGTTTCGCAACATCCGCACCAGGTTCGCCGAGCAGCGAGTCGACCTTCGCGGCCGCGACTACTACTGGCTGGGCTACCGCAACGAGCCTTCGCAACCGCCGCCGGGCACCGACTTGCGCGCCGCCTATGAGGGCCGCATTTCGGTGACGCCCCTGCATATCGATCTCACCCATATGGAGACAGTTCACACCCTGAAGGCTTCGGTGGGCGGCGCGCCGCCCAAGCTCTCGGCCAAGGCATGACGCGGCGAGCCAAGGAACCGGCGGAAAAGGACACCCGGCTCGCCCGCCTGGTGCTCGGCCTGCGCTCGCAGGGGGTCACCGATCCGGCCGTTTTGGCGGCCATCGAGCGCACGCCGCGCGACCTCTTCACGCCGGAACTCTTCAAGGACCGGTCCTGGGAGGACTCGGCCCTGCCCATCGCCTGCGGCCAGACCATCAGCCAGCCCTATATCGTCGGCCTGATGACCCAGGCCCTGACCCTGGAGCCGCGAGCTCGGGTGCTGGAGATCGGCGCCGGCTCGGGCTACCAGACGGCGGTGCTGGCGCGCCTGTCGCGCCTTGTCTACACGGTGGAGCGCTATCGAACCTTGCTGCGCGAAGCCGAGGCCCGCTTCCACACCCTCCAGCTCACCAATGTGATCACCAGGTTCGGCGACGGTATGCTCGGCTGGCCCGAGCAGGCGCCTTTTGACCGCATTCTGGTCACGGCGGCGGCGCCGGAAGAGCCCACGGCCTTGCTCGAGCAGCTGAAACCCTCCGGCGTGCTCGTCGCGCCGATCGGCAAGGGTCCTGTCCAGAAGCTCTGCCGGTATGCCGGAGACGGCGCCGGGAGCTTCGCCATGGACATCCTCTGCGAAGTGCGCTTCGTGCCATTGCTTGAAGGGGTGGCGCGCGAATTGTAGGTCCACGGCGGGGGCGGTCCACGCGAATGTGATCTCGCGGCTTAATCGATGATTCACCTCGGGCGCCCCGACTGATTCCGGGACCAAAATGCGGAGCGGCGATGACTAGGATGATTTCCACCACGGCAGGCCTGGTCGCCATCCTGGCGGCGAGCCTGGCGGCCTGCGCCACCCCGACCTATCCGGTGAAGGCCGGCTACACGGCCCCGCCGCCGATCCGGCCGCGATATCCGGACCGCGTCCAATCGACCCCGGCCGTCGCGCCGGCCCCGGCGCCGGTCCCACCAGCGGCGTCCCCCGTCCCCGAGGCCGCGCCTCCATCGCCGGTGGAAAGCCAAGCCCTGCCTCCGGCGACGGGCGCGCCCATCACGGCGTCGGTAGCCCCGAGCCCGGCCCAGAGCGCCCTGCCGCCGGACTATGCTCCGCCCAGCCCGACGCCGGAGGCCCCGGCCCCGGCCCCGGTCGCGGCCCCGCCGCCGCCCGTCTACCGCGCGCCCGAGCCCGCCTACCGCGCTCCCGAAACGCCCTACCGCGCGCCCGAGGTCCGTTATCGGTCGGGGCCGGCGCGCTATATCGCCGACGGCAAGGTGGTGGCGGCCAAGGGTATGTTCCGCGACTACGAGGTCCAGAAGCACGACCACCTCGACGCCATCGCCAGGGATCTCCAGACCACCCGCACGGTGCTGGTGGAGGCCAACCGCCTCAAGGCCCCCTACGACCTGCAGCCGGGCCAGCATCTCAAGGTTCCCGTCGCCAAGGCCTATGAGATCGCTTCGGGCGACACGATGAGCGCGGTGGCCAAGCGCTTCGGCGTCAGCCCGTCGGCCCTGGCCGACCTGAACGACCTGCCAGCGCGTGGCCGTCTGCGGCCGGGCGAGAAGCTGGCCCTTCCGCCTAACTACGACGATCACGGTCCCACCAAGTTGCCTTCGATCATGGTCGCCGAGAACGTCCCCTCGGCGCGAGCGGTCTATCGGCCGCCGGCCCGCCCCTCATCGACCGTCGAACAGGAGGGCCCCTATGTGCCCAGCCCCTGGGCCGTGGCCGCCGCTCAGCGGCTCGCGATCACCCGGTCCTACGGTCCTCCCACCTATGTTCCGGGCCGCCCCAGCCCCAACGCGGCCATCCCGGCGGCTCCGGCGCGCACCTACGCCTATTCTCCGCCCGCCTATTCGCCACCCGCCGCGCCCGCCCTTTCGCAGGCCGCGGTCGTTCAGGCGGCGCGGGGCCGGTTCATCTGGCCGGTCCGCGGCCAGATCATTGCGCCTTTCGGTGTCATGGGGGTCGGACGGCGCAACGACGGCGTCGATGTCCGCTCGCCGCAGGGCACGGTGGTTCACGCCGCGGCGGCCGGCAACGTGGTCTATGCCGGCGACCAGGTGCCGGGTTTCGGCAATCTGGTGCTGATCAAGCATGCCGACGGCTGGGTCACCGCCTACGCCCATCTCGACCGGCTCAGCGTCCAGATGCGCCAGATGGTCACTCAGGGCCAGGAAGTGGGCGAGGTCGGCCAGACCGGCGGCGTCAGCGAACCGCAGCTCCACTTCGAAGTCCGCTACGCCCCAACGCCCGCCGACAAGGCCCGCCCCGTCGATCCGCTGCTGGTGTTGCCGAAGTAGCGTTTTCTCCACTGCTCCGCCCCGCATTGCAAAAGCGCGCCGGGGCGCATAGCTTCCCGCGACTTTTTTCAAAGCGATGCGCCGGCCCGGCGCCGCCCCTTTAAGCGCCTGACTAACCCGCAGTGGAGACGCAATGGCCGCCCCGCACACCCTCGTTCTCGCCGTCATCGCCGCCCCGGCGAGCGGTATCGGGGGCTTTCTGGCCGGTCCCGGCCAGCAGTTCATCCTCCTGGGCGCCATCGCGGTCATGTTCTACTTCATGATCCTGCGACCCCAGCAGCGCCGCGCTCGCGAGCACGCCGCCCGGGTCGATTCGATCAAGCGCGGCGATACGGTGGTCCTGTCCAGCGGCCTGATCGGCAGGGTGGTGCGGGTCGAGGACAAGGAAGTCGGGGTCGAGGTCGCCCAGAACGTCACCGTCAAGGTGGTCAAGACCATGGTCGCCGAGGTGCGGGCGCGCGGCGAGCCCGCGCCGGCCAACGACGCCAAGTCCTAAGTTCGCCGGCGTCCGCCAAACCCCATGCTCGCTCTCACCCGCTGGAAGATCGGCCTCGTCCTCTTTTCGCTGCTGTTCGGCCTGATCTTCACCCTGCCCAATCTCCTGCCGCCCTCGGTGCTGGCGTCCTTGCCGGGGTGGCTACCGCATCAGCGCCTCTCCCTGGGGCTCGATCTGCAGGGGGGCTCCTACCTGCTCATGGAGGTCGATACGGCCGCCTTGAAGAAGGAGCGGCTGACCAACCTGACCGAGGATATCCGCACCCGGCTGACCGGCGACCAGGACACCGACAAAATCGCCTTCACCGATCTCGCCCTGGTCGGCGACACCATCGGTGTGCGCATCACCGATCCCACCCAGGTCCAGGCCGCCTTCAAGCGGCTCAACGATTCCCTGGGCGAGCGGATGGTGAGCGGCGGGCGGGACGTCACGGTGCGGATGGCGCCCGACCAGCATATCGCGGTAACCTTAGCCGCCCAGGCGGCCAACGCCGCCGCCTCCGACGCGGTCACCCGCTCGATCGAGATCATCCGCAAGCGTATCGACGCCCTGGGGGCCAAGGAGCCGCTGATCACCCGCCAGGGCGCGGCGCGCATCGTCATCGAGGCGCCCGGCGAAAGCGACCCCGAAAAGCTCAAGGCGATCATCGGCAAAACCGCCAAGCTCACCTTCCAGATGGTCGATACCGCCGTGACGCCCGACGAGATCGCGGCGGGCGGCATTCCTCCGGATGACGAGGCGCTGCCCAGCGACGACGGCTTCGCGCCGTCCTATGTGCTGAAGAAGCGCTCGGTGGTGACCGGCGAGATGCTGACCAGCGCCAGCGGCAGCCACGACGAGAACAACCTGCCCTCGGTGGCGTTTAGTTTCAACGGCCAGGGCACCCGCCGCTTCGCCGAGGTGTCCACCCAGAACATCGGCAAGAATTTCGCCATCGTGCTGGATAAGCGAGTCATTTCCGCGCCGGTCATCCGCTCGGCCATCACCGGCGGGAGCGGCGAGATCACCGGCCATTTCACCGAGGAGTCGGCGCACGATCTGGCTCTGCTACTCAAGTCGGGCGCCCTGCCGGCCCCCCTCAACGTGGTGGAGCAGCATACGGTCGGCGCGGAACTGGGGGCCGACGCGGTCAAGGCCGGGGAGCTTTCCATCGTGATCGGCGCGGCGCTGATCTTCACCTTCATCATCCTGGCCTACGGCTTGTTCGGCGGTTTCGCGGCGGCCGCCCTGGTGGTCAACGGCCTGATGATCGTCGGGGCCATGAGCCTCTTTCACGCCACCCTGACCCTGCCCGGCGTCGCCGGCTTGGTGCTGACCCTGGCGGTAGCCGTGGACGCCAACGTGCTGATCTACGAGCGCATGCGCGACGAGGCGAGGAGCGGACGGCCGGCCATGAGCGCCGCCGACGCCGGCTTCAGGCGGGCGCTGACCACCATCATCGACGCCAACGCCACCACCGTGGTCGCCGCCGTCATCATGTTCAATCTGGGCGCCGGCCCGGTGAAGGGGTTCGCCCTCACCCTGCTGATCGGCGTCTTCACCTCGGTATTCACCGCCGTTCTGTTCACCCAGGTCCTGATCGGCTGGTGGTTCCGCGCCTTCCACGCCAAGACCCTGCCGATCAGCTAGGACAAGCGCGCATGTGGCCCCTGATCAAATTCATTCCGCACGATACGCGCTTTCCGTTCGTCAGCCTGGCGCGCCTGTTCGCTACCCTTTCGATCATCGCGGTGATCGCCACCGTCATTGGCTTCTTCTATCCCGGCCTCAATCTCGGCATCGATTTCAAGGGCGGCACGGTGCTGGAGCTCAACACCGGCGCCAAGCCGGTCGATCTGGGCAAGGTGCGCGGCGCCCTGACCGCGCTTCACCTGGGCGACGTGCAGGTGCAGACCTTCGGCAAGCCCAACGACGCGGTGGTGCGCTTCCAGACTCCGGTCGGTGAACTGCCGGGCGTCGTGATCACGCGGGTGAAGACCGCCGTCAGCCATGCCCTGGGCCAGGTCGCCTATCCGCGCACCGATGTGGTCGGGCCGGAGGTCTCGGGCGAACTGAAGGTCAAGGGCGTCGGGGCGCTGCTCGCCGCCATCGGCCTGATGCTGCTCTATATCTGGTTCCGCTTCGAACTGCAGTTCGGCCTGGGCGCGGTGGTCGCCCTGTTCCACGATCTCACCTTGTCGTTCGGCCTCATCCTGCTGTTGCGCCTCGAGTTCAGCCTGAACCTGGTCGCCGCCCTGCTCACCATCATCGGCTATTCCATGAACGACACCGTGGTGGTGTTCGACCGTCTGCGGGAAAACCGACGCAAGTACAAACGCATGCCCCTGCGCGACCTGATCGATCTGTCGGTCAACGAGACCCTGTCGCGCACCGTGATCACCGGCGTCACGGCCCTGCTCGCTTTGTCGGGCCTGGCCGTCTTCGGTGGCGAATCCCTGCGGCCGCTGTCCATCGTCCTGCTGTTCGGCATCGTCATCGGCACCTATTCGTCGATCTATGTGGCCTCCCCGATCATCCTTCTGTGGGGCGCCAAGAAGGACGACGAAGCGGCCACGCCGATCGCCCCCCAGCCGGCTCGGCCCTGAACGGCCGGTGCGCCAGGCGCTTTCCATCGACGCCTATGGTGGCGGCGGGTTTCGTGTTGCAGGGCTCTGGCGGCCGGGCTCGCTGCTGATCGTGGGCGATCGGCCCATGGACTGGCGTCCCTCGCGTATCGCCGATCTCGCCGCGGGCGACTTCGCGGCCGTCCTCGCCGCCGGCCTGGCGGTTTCGGAGTTCGTCCTGCTGGGGACGGGGGCGGTCCAGGCACTGCCGCCGCGCGCCGTGCGCGAGGCGCTGAAGGCCGCCCGGCTCGGCCTGGAGTTCATGTCGAGCGAGGCGGCCGCGCGCACCCACAACGTCCTTGCCTCGGAAGGACGCCGCTTCGCCACCGCGCTGATCGCGGTATAGCCGCGATTCCACCCGCTTTTCGCTGGCCGCGAAACGCGTTATGCCTTCGCCTCCGGTCGCGAGTCGCGAAGGGGGTTTCAAGGATGTCCGGGCTTCTTCTGAATCTGCGCAACACTATGATCGTCAGTCTGCTGCTGGCGATCGTGATGATCGTCGCCTTCGCCAAGGTGCACGGCGTCGATACGGTCTTCTGGCAGGCGGTGTTCCGCTGGATGCACGTCTTCTTCGGCATCCTGTGGATCGGGTTGCTGTACTATTTCAATTTCGTGCAGACCCGCAAGATGCCGGAGATTCCCGCCGAGCTGAAGCCGGCGATCTCCAAATACATCACGCCGGAAGCCTTGTTCTGGTTCCGCTGGTCGGCCCTGTTCACCGTGCTCGCCGGCCTCGGCATCGCGATCCTGCGCGGCCGGGACTATGCGGAAAAGGTGTTCTCCTTCGGTTTCGCCGGCGGTTACACGAGCGCCGACCGCGGCTTCACCCTGATGGGGATTGGCGTGTGGCTGGCGATCATCATGTTCCTCAATGTCTGGGGGGTGATCTGGCCCAACCAGAAAATCGCCCTGGGCATCAAGCCGGCCGACGCCGACGCCAAGGCCAGGGCGGCGCGGATCGGCACGCTCGCCTCGCGGATCAACGTGCTTCTCTCCCTGCCGATGCTGACCTCCATGGCCATGTACCAGACCCTGATCGGCTAGGCCTCCGACTCGGCGAGCCAGGCGTCGAGGTCGGCCAGGGCGCGCAGGCTCATGGCGCGCTTCTTCGCCCGGCCCCGCTCGGCGCGATCGACGCGGCGGCCACCCCCTCCGCAGCCGGGCGCCGCCATCGGCGGCAGCAGGCCGTAGTTGATGTTCATCGGCTGGAACGACCGCGCGCCGCTCTCCACGTGGCCGCCGGTGATGTGGCCGATCAGGGCGCCCAGCGCCGTGGTGGGCGGGGGCAGGGACAGGGTCAGACCCAGCCGCTCGGCGGCGGCGAGGCGGCCGGCCAGCAGCCCCACCGCCGCGCTCTCCACATAGCCCTCCACGCCGGTGATCTGGCCGGCGAAGCGCAGGCGGGGGTCGGCCTTGAGGCGCAGGCGATCGTCGAGCAGGCGCGGGCTGTCGAGAAAGGTGTTGCGGTGCAGGCCGCCCAGGCGGGCGAACACCGCCTTCTCGAGGCCCGGAATGGTGCGGAAGATCTCGCTCTGGGCGCCGTGCTTCAGCTTGGTCTGGAAGCCCACCATGTTCCATAGGGTGCCGAGCGCGTTGTCCTGGCGAAGCTGGACCACCGCGTGGGGCTTTTCGTCCGGGCGGAGCGGATCGGTCAGGCCCACCGGCTTCATCGGCCCGTGGCGCGGGGTGTCGCGGCCGCGCTGCGCCATCACCTCGATGGGCAGGCAGCCGTCGAAATAGGGGACGTGCTCCCAGTCCTTGAACTCGGTCTTGGGGCCGGCCAGCAGGGCGTCGATGAAGCGCTCGTATCGATCACGGGTCAGAGGGCAGTTGATATAGGCGGCGGCGTGGCCGGCGGGGCCCGCCTTGTCGTAACGCGACTGTTTCCACGCCACTGTCATGTCGATGCTCTCCACATGCACGATGGGCGCGATGGCGTCGAAGAACGACAGGTGATCCGCTCCGGTCAGGGCGAGGATGGCCGCCGAGAGGGCCGGGGAGGTGAGGGGGCCCGTGGCCACGATCACGCTCGGCCAATCGGCGGGCGGCGGGCCGGCGATCTCGCCGCGCTCGACGGCGATCAGAGGGTGGGTGAGAATCCGCCCCGTCACCGCTTCGGCGAACCCGTCGCGGTCCACCGCCAGGGCCCCGCCGGCCGGGGTCTGGCAGTCGTCGCCGCAGGCCATGATCAGCGAACCCAGCCGCCGCATCTCGGCGTGCAGCAGGCCCACCGCGTTGTGCTCGAAGTCGTCGGAGCGGAAGGAGTTGGAGCATACTAGTTCGGCCAGCCGGTCGGTCTGGTGGGCGGGCGTGCCTGTCAGGGGGCGCATCTCGTGCAGCACGACGGGGGCCCCCGCGTTCGCCGCCTGCCAAGCCGCCTCGCAGCCAGCCAGGCCGCCGCCGATGACGTGGATGGGCTGATCGGCCATGGCGCGAGGTTCTACGCGCCGCGCCACCGAGGAGGAAGTGGCGCGCCGCGCGTGATCGTGCCAATGCTCGCGCCTGGGCGTTCAAAGGGGGAAAATCTCATGTCGCGCATCGCCATCGACGCGGCCCTGGGATCGGGCTTTGGGCTCATCCGCCGACAACCGTGGACGATGCTTTTATGGGGTGTGGTTTACACCGCGTTTTCGGTGGTGAATTTCGCCGTGGTCGCATCCTTCGACTTACCCTTTTTCACGCGCTTGGCCGCCAACGCCCAGTTGGGAGCCGAGGCCTATACACAGGCCATGAACGCCACCCTGCCGCAAATGATGGCGATGGAAGGATGGAGCTGGCTCCTGTCGCTCCTTGGCCTCATGGCGAGCACGATCCTCTATTGCGCCGCTTTCCGGGCGATCCTGCACCCCGAGCAGAAACGCTTCGGCTATCTGCGCGCGGGCACGACCGAATTGCTGCTCTTCGTCCTCGTGATCGCCGCCTACATCGTCTTGGTGATCGCCATGGTCATCGTCGCCCTCGTTGTCGGCCTGCTCGTCACCTTTCTGATCGCCGTTCATGCCGTGGCGGCCGGGGTGATCCTTGGCGTGCTGGCCGTCGTGACGGGGATGGTTGCTTTGGTCTGGATCGCGCTGAGGTTTTCGATGGTCGGCCCGATGATGGTCGATGACGGAAAATTCCACCTGTTCGAATCCTGGGCCCTGACCCGGGGCCACGCCGGCGTTCTTTTCATTCTCGCCATCTGCGTGGTGGCGATCCTGCTGGTCGCGGAGGTGGTGGTCGGGGGCATTCTGCTGGCGGTGGGCGTGGCGGACCTGGCGAGCGTCGGCGGCGGGCTGGCGCATCTTTCGAGCTTCTTTGCCCAACCCCCTTCCACTGTCATCACCGCGATGGCGCCCTTCCTGGTCGTCGCCGCCGTCATCCTCACGCCGCTGATCGGCTGCGCCATCGCCGTCGGGGGCGCGCCGTGGGCGCGGGCCTATGTCGATCTGACCCGCGGCGAGCCGGCGAAGGCCCCGATCTGACCGGGTCCATGCGGTCGATGGAGCTGATCGTCGGCGGCCTCGGGCCGGCAGCCCGTTTGGTCGCGACGGCTTGGCGCGAGGCGTGGGGGGCAATGATCCTCGCCAGTGTTTCGCTCGGCGGTCTTCTGATCGCCGCGGACTTCGGGCCGGGATGGAGAGGCGCGTGGCTCGCCGCGACCCTGCTGGCGACGCTGGCCGCCCAGGGCGCCCTCTATCGACTGGCGCTGGCGCGTCCGGGAATCGGGCCCGGGGGTCTTCAATGGGCGCGGGCGGAGTGGCGGCTGGCGGCGGTCTGGTTGCTCAGCGCGCTTTTCATGGCCATTCTCGGCCTGCTGCTGTTCATCCTCCTCCTCGCCAGCGCGTACGCGGTGGCGTCGGCCGGGGCGGGTTTCGTCGCCTCCGAGCCGGCGACCTGGGCGGCGGCGGTGGATGGGCGCGGGCGTTTCGCGCTCGGCGCGGTGGCAGCGGTCGGCCTGGCCGCGTTGCTGTGGGCGCGGCTGCGCCTTAGCCTGGGGTCGGCGGCGAGCGTGGCGCGCGGCGCC
>Ga0208717_1000266_pt1 | contig 19247 bp, 19 predicted proteins | sample NGESurF53shallow_FD_184489 | JGI IMG/M metagenome (GOLD analysis project Ga0208717, IMG submission 184489) | Arctic peat soil microbial communities from Barrow, Alaska - NGEE Surface sample F53-3 shallow (SPAdes) | ecosystem: Environmental > Terrestrial > Soil > Wetlands > Peat ... | reverse complement strand
GGCGGCTCGCCCGTCCGCGAGCAACTCGGCGGCCCGCCTGATTGCCTGTTCGGCGAGCCGGACGTCGACCTCGATGCCAGGCGCAAGCTGATAGCCGGACGGCGCGGTGCTGACGACGTGCTGATCGCCGCCGCCGATCGGGGCAAGCACCGTACGCAGCCCGCGCACAACGCCGCGCAGCGCGACCTGCCAGGTGGCGGGGAGTTCGTCCGCCCAGATCATCGAGGCGAGCCGGTCTGCGGGTATCGCCTGCTGCGAAAGCGCGAGGGCGACCAGCGCGACGCGGGCGCGGCGGCCGCCTAACGCCTGGCCACTGACGAGACCGTCGCCATTGCTGACGGACACCTGGCCGAACACGTCGATCCGCACCGACGAAATGGTAGGCGGCTTTGCACGCGGGCGAATTACCGGGACGTTACGCACGAGGGCTGGACTGCGTGGGAACGAACGAAATTCGACCTACTCTGGGAGCCACGATGGCGACGAATTCACGTAGCGCAAGTTTGGTCGGCATCGCCTTGATGGCGACGGCGGCTTGTCTCTTGAGCGGGTGCAGCAAGAAGTCGTCGGCATCACCTGGCAGCGGAGGCGCTACGGGGGCCGCCGCGTCGATCGCGGCCGCCGCAGCCGCCGCCGGTGTCTCGGTGCCGGCCGGCGCGGCAGCTGCCCTCGCCGGCGCGACCGGAAAAGGCGGTCCGCTCGACTTCTCCAAGCAATGCGCGGCGGTCAAGCCGGCCGACGTCCAGGCCTTGATGAAGGCGCCCGTCACTCCGGTCGTCGACAACCCCGGCGAGTGCTCGTGGTACGGGGGAGATCTCAAGATCGACATCTATCCGAACGACTCGACCCAGAAGTACTACCTAATCCCAGTGAACGGTCCTGGCACGACGCCGGTGCCGGGGGTTGGTGACCAGGCGCAGTGGTCCGAGCCGGTCTCTGGTGCGACCACCCCGTGGGTTGAGGCACACAAGGGCTCGCTGACCTGCGTGCTCTCGCCGGCTGACCCGCCCGAGACGACGTTGGCCTACACCGGCAGCGATCCGTTCTTCAAGATCGCGCCGGCCGACTCGGCTGCCTACGCCGCCAAGGAAGGCGTGCTTTGCCAGGACATCTTCAACGCGAGCTAGCCATGGTTGCGACTGTCAGACGGCCACGGGTTAAGAGACCGGTAACTGTCTGACAGTGGAGCAGGGTCGGCTAGCTAGACGACTTCGGCGAGTTTGCCCGTTGCGACGTCGAAGATGAAGCCGCGAATCTTGTCGGTGTAGGCGATGAAGGGATTCGACCGCAGCCGCAGCACGGATTGGCGCAGATCCTCTTCGAGGTCGGTGAACGAGTCGAACGACCAGTCGGGCTTGAATCCCACCTCTGCCTGAAGTTCGGCCTTGAACTTCATCTCGTCGAGCCCGAGATTCGCGCAGTCGGTGTGGTGGATCAGGATGATCTCGCGGGTGCCGGTCACGCGCTGGCTGATAGTGAGCGAGCGGATCACGTCCGGGCTGATCACGCCGCCGCCGTTGCGGATGACGTGCGCGTCGCCGATCTTCAAACCAAGGATTCCGTGAACGTCGATACGTGAGTCCATGCACGTGACAACGGCAAGGCGTTTCGCCGGGCGGATCGGCACCATGCCGACGAAGGTCTCGGCGTAGCGGCGGTTGTTATCGAGAAGCTCGTCGATGACAGACATGCCAGTCATCGTTTCACGACTCCCAGTGCGCGGGGGTGGTGGCGCCGGAGACGCCGATGCGGTGACCCTCGGGCAGGGCGAACGTGAAGTCGCGACGCCCCCACGGCCGATCTCCGGGCGGTTCGATCACGCTGAGTCTGGCCGCTCGCACCCGAGCGTGAATGTCGTCGACCCACACGCCGACCTCGAACGTCACCCCGGTCGCTCTCGGGTGCTCGCGGCGCCGAAGCGCAATCCCCGCGCTGCCAGACCACGGCGCGACTGCGACCTCGCCCACCGCGGGAGGCTCGCCGTGGGTCCAGGCGACATGCATCCCCAACAACTCGCACAACGACCTGGCTGTCGCCTCGACGTCGTGAACCTCGAGTGCCGCGGTGATGCTCAACACAGTTGGGTCGACCGGCTCGGCAGCAACTGCCATCACGACGGTCTGCCCGACGCGGTCGTCGTAGGAGCGGGGCAACCGGCCCCGTTCGGCGAGGCCCGCACGCAGAGCCACCTTCAGCGAACCGGTGTTGGGGGAGTCGGCCCACGCCTCGAGGCCGTCGACCCCTGGCTGTGCAAGCAGAAAGGGCACGATCGCGGACGCCGCCTCGCTCATGAGTCCCTGACTCCAGTGACTGCGTCGCAAGCTCCAGCTGAGTCCGCGGATCGTGCTGTCCTGGTCGGCGAAGATCCCGATCGTGCCGAGCACGGTTGGCTCGTCGCGCAGGCGCACCGCCCAGGTCATGCCGCCGTTCTGGTCGAGATCGGCGGCCAAGCGACGCTGCAGTTGCTCGATCGAATGGCAAGGCGCCGATCCGTACACGTACTGATGCACCAGCGGATCGGCGTCCATCTCGAAAAGATCCGCGGCGTCGAGAGTGGGATCCAACGGACGAAGCACAAGTCGCGCAGTAGATAATTCGGCGATGACCAGTGGCGGTCTCGGGTCTTCCACCCGCCGAGACTAACGGGCTGGCGTTGACGAGAGGAGGGTTCGTGGCCGCGACTGTCAGCATCGACAGTGGTGTGTTGACGGTTGTGATGAACGGCCTTGACAAGCTGTGGAGCATGAGGAGCCAGCTCGACATCCCGCTGGCCCACGTGCGCGGCGCGTCCTTCGATCCTGCGATCGTGCACGAGTCAAAGGGTTGGCGTGGGCCCGGCAGCAACGTGCCCGGCGTCATCACGGCCGGGACCTTTCATCAGCACGGTCAGCTGATCTTTTGGGATGTCCACCGTGGTGAAAACGCGATCGTGATCGAGCTCGAACACGACAACTTCGAGCGTTTGGTGATCGAGGTTGACGATCCTTCGGCAACGGTCGAACTCATTGAGCGTGCGATTGCAGGCAGGGCTGGTTCGGCTGACTGCTGACGATACGGACGACGCTCCCGGGCGAAGCGGGAACCATAAGGGTGGATTGAGCGGCGAACGCAAGCGGTTGCTTGCTGACATCAGGCCGATACGGGAATCCCCGGAGTACCGGCGGCTGTGGATCGCGCAGTCGCTGTCGGCGATGGGCAACCAGATGACCAACGTCGCGGTGCCCGTGCAGGTCTACGCGATGACCCATTCCTCCTTTGCGGTCGGTGCGATCGGACTCGCGGTTGCGATTCCGCTGATCGCGGTCGGCCTGCTGGGCGGCTCGCTCGCTGACGCTGTCGACCGGCGAAAGTTGGTGCTGCTGACCAGTTCCGGGCTAGCACTGCTCTCGTTTGTGTTTGCGTTGCAGGCGGCTCTCAACCTGCGGCAGCTGTGGCTGCTGTACGTCGTCATCGCCTTGCAGGGATGCCTTTTTGCTATCGACCAGCCGGCTCGATCCACTTTTATTCCGCGGTTGCTGCCGCCGGCGCGGATTCCGGCGGCCACAGCGATGAACCAGCTGTCGTATCAACTCAGTGGCACAATTGGTCCATTGCTCGCTGGCGTCGTCATCGCTGCCGCTGGGCTTAAGGCCGCATACGCGACCGACGCCGCGACCTTCTTCGTTCCCATTTACGCGATCGTGAAGTTGCGCCCGATGCCGCCGCAGGGTGGTGGTGCTCCCCCAGGATTTGCTGCTGTGGCTGAAGGTTTGCGTTGGGCACGGCAGCACCCGGTGATCGCGATGATTTTCCTCGTCGACCTGAACGCGATGATCTTCGGGATGCCGCGAGCGGTCTTCCCAGCCCTGGCGGCCACCCACTTCGGCGGTGACGCACGGACCGTCGGCCTGCTTTATGCGGCGCCAGCCATTGGCGGACTCATCGGTGCAGCGTTCTCAGGGCCGCTGGCCCACGTTCGCCGTCAGGGGTTAGCGGTGCTCGTCTCGGTTCTGGTGTGGGGCGGGTCGATCGCTGGCTTCAGTGTGAGCCGCTCCTTGCTGCTCGGCGCGGTCTTGCTAGGGGTCGCGGGAGCGGCCGACATGGTGAGCGCCGTCTTTCGATCGACGATGCTGCTGCAGAACGTGCCGGACGCCTTGCTTGGGCGACTGAGCGCGGCCAACTTCGTGGTGGTGTCCGGGGGTCCGCGCCTCGGCGACCTGGAGGCTGGCGGCGTGGCTGCGCTCACGAGTCCGGTGTTCAGCGCGATCAGTGGTGGGCTGGCGTGCGTCGTCGGCGTGGTATTGCTCGGGCTGGCCGTCCCGGCCTTCGCCCACTACCGCTCGGCCCCGGGCGCACCGCCCACGCCCACGTCAAACGAGTTCCCACCCGACGTGCCACCCGCTGCGGGTTGATCACGGCGGCTCCGACTGCCGGTTGATCACGTAAGGGGGGTGTGCAGGCCCCTCAACAGGCGGGCGCACCTGTTGAGGCGTCGGTTCGCCTAGCGCGACGGAGATGCTGCATCGCTCGTTGGCACAGGTTGGGTCACCCTTTCGGCTCAGCGCTGGCGCGCGCTGGCCGATAGAGCTGCATGCGATCCGGACGTAGCCGCGCGCCGATGTCGCCCGGCCGCACTGCACTCGCGCAATTCGACGCGTTCGAGATCCTCGAGAAGGCGCCGCGCTGCATCATCGTCATAGACGAGCAAGCGACGGTCGTGTACCAGAACGCGGCATCGCGCGCGCTAGACGAACGGATTCGTGCGCAACACGGCGGGGAGTTACTCGATGCCGTCCGGGTTGCTGTTACCGAGTCGGGACGCCACTACCCGCTCACCGTGCCTGTCTTCGCCAATACGAAGTCGGGTCAGGCACACGCCGATGTGACCGTCGACCGCATCGCTGGCGGGTTTGTGGCCAGCTGGTCAGACCGAACCCAGTCACGTGAGGGCGGTCAGGTGGTCGCGAAGGTCGCGACCGAGCTGCTCTCGACTGCCGAGTCATTCACCGTGTTCGCGGACCTGTTGGCGAACGCGGTCACCGAGGTGTCGGAGCAGGCGTACGCAGTCGCTACCGGATCCGACCAGTTAACCGACAGCATTCAGGAGATCGCGAGCAGTGCGGCCACTGCCGTCGGCAACACCGCCGGTGCCGTGCGTTCGGCGCAATCAGCGACGGACCTTGTCGCCCGCTTGAGCGAGTCGAGCGATCGCATCGGAGCGGTCAGTCGGTTAATCGGTTCGATTGCCGGACAGACGAACTTGCTTGCGCTGAATGCGACGATCGAAGCTGCCAGAGCGGGCCAGGCGGGTAGAGGATTTGCGGTGGTCGCGAGTGAAGTGAAGACCCTCGCACGACGCAGCGCCGAGGCGACGCAGGACATCACCAGTACCGTCGCGGCTATCCAAGCCGACACTGCGGCTGCGGCCGCAGCGCTCGAGGAAATCGTGCACGCGATCGAGATGATGGATTCAGAGCAGACCACGATCGCGAGCGCGGTCGAAGAGCAGAGCATGACGGCCGCCGAGATCGGTGCCCGCGTCTCAGCCGTTGCGCGCGCAGCCGAATCGTCGTCGTCCGCGTTGATCGGGTTGCGCGAGGCGGCCAACGTCGTGACCGCGAAGTCGCACGAGCTCCGCGCGCTGGTCTAGCTGAGGCACTGGTCTAGCGGTGTGGCTGTCGCCTGACGGCCTTGTAGAAAACCTTGGCACGCGCGTGTTCTAAGGCGCGGGCGCGCCCGTCGCGGCGCGTTTCAAGCCGTCGTTGCTCACGGAGCAACTTCTCGTAGTCGTCGAACCGTGCGACGTCCAAGTCTCCTTCGGCAATCGCCCGACCGACCGCGCACCCGGGCTCGCCATGGTGCGCGCAATCGGCGAATCGGCAGTCGGCGGCGAACTCGACGATGTCGGCGAACGCAGCATCGATGCCCTCGTCGGCTTCCCACAAAGCGAGCCCACGGAGCCCTGGGGTGTCGATCGCGACCGCGCCCGATGGCAAGACCACAAGTTCGCGGGCAGTCGTGGTGTGCCGCCCCCTCCCGTCGTCTCGGACAGCTCCGGTCTGCAACGCGAATGTGCCTGCGCCCAAGGCATTTGTGAGCGTCGACTTCCCTGCACCGGATGGTCCGATCATCGCGACCGTCTGTCCTGCCGCGAGGTAGCGGGCGAGCGCGTCGATGCCCTCGCCGGTCGCGGCGCTCACTGCGAAAACCTCGGTCCCCACCGCGTCGGCGTGCGCAGCGGCGGCTCGGTCAGGGACATCTATCGCGATGTCGGCCTTCGTGAGCAGGACGACGGGTGTGGCGCCCGATTGCCACGCCATCGCGAGGCAGCGTTGCAACAGCCGAGGACGCGGGCGTCCGACGAGTGGCGCTACAACGAACACGGTGTCGACGTTCGCGGCGACAATCTGCGAGACGGTCTGCCGGTTGCTGCTCGACCGCTCGAACGTCGATCGCCGGGGTAGGACAGCGATGGCCACGGTGCCGTCGAGGGCAACCCAGTCACCGACAGCGGGCGTACCGACCGGCTCGCCGGGGCTGGCGTCCTGTTCGAACAGCCGGCCGGAAGGGCGTACTCGCATTGCGGCCGAGCCGGTGAGCACGGTCAACACGCCACGGTCGACCCGCGCAACGCGAGCGGGCGTGAGTTCGATGCCGCGCGCCGACGACAGTGCGGCGACTTCCTCGGCACGTGAAGCGTCCCAGCCGAGTAAAGCTAAGGACGGTGAAGCAAGGGTGTCATCCGACGCCGAAGAAAAGGGGTCGGACGATGAGTCGAAAGACATCGAGCGCTCCTGCGAAGTGAGGTGGGCGCTCGGTATGGCGTTAGGCGATACCGAGCGAGAGGGCGGCGTGCACAACGATGAAGACGGTCATAGTGGCCACCTCCTCTCGCACTCGGTGATCCGCGAACAGTAAGCCCGGCGCAACGGCACGCGCCACGCAATTACCACCCCACACGTTTACATCAGGTGGTGCGGGGGACCGATCCGGACGTCGACTCCGGGCGAGTAGTGCACCAGTGGCTCGCCGACCGGCTGCGGCAGCCCGGCGGCCGCTACCAACTCGTCATCGACGACGCGGGCCGTCGCACGGTGCAACACCCACGGATCGTGCTGCGCAATTCCATAGCGGCGCCAACTCCCTGCACCTGCTCGCGCATATGCCGACGCGGAAAATCGTCGAGCCATCCCGGGTCCAGTGATGCTGAATAAGCGCCATCGAGCGGTGAGGAAATGGTCGTGCTGCGTGAGTTCGCTCGGCTCGAAGGGCGGCCCGATATCGATGGTGACGTTGCTGCTTGCGCCACGTGGGCCCGGCCATCGACGCGAACAGCAGTACGTGACGACGTCGCCGGAACGCACCAGCGACATCTGCGACCACATGTAGGGCAGCCGAAAAGTCGCCCGGGCCGTCAGTACCGCGCCGAGTCGCGATGCATCAAGGGAGAAGAACCAGATGCCCGGCCGGCCGTACTCATCAATCACGTAGGTGCGCACGTTGGTCTCGCAGAACCGCGACACCCATGGCAGCGACGGCGTGTGCGGCAGGCTCACGAGCATGTTGAACGGGACCAGCCCGACCCATGCCTTTCCATCGAACGTGTCGAGCGTGAGCCCGACGGGTAGCAGCCGTGCCACGACGTCCGGCTCATAGGACCAATGCAAGAACGTCAACGTGTCCCAGCGGTGCATCATCACCGGGTGCGCGACCTCGACGGGGCACACCGGGCCGTACGGTTCGTCGTCCGTTGGCCTCGGCATAAAGCCCATACTGCCGGACGTCGATCAGCTGCCCTTCGTCGCCTTCGTTCGCTCGATTTCGCGCAAGGCCCAAGCCTTGTGCTCGCGCTGCGCCCAGGAGGTTGAGACGTATCCCGTGCGCATGCCGCGCAGCGCATACGGATCGCGATTCGCCATGTAGATGTGGCCGAGTACCAGGGCCAGAATCGCGTATGACATCCAGTCGTGTACGAACGTGGCGCCGGTGCGAAGCGAGACGGGCCAGGCGTTGGCAAAGCGCATGATGAGTCCGGTGCCGAGCATCGTGAAGATCGCGCCTAGTTGAAAGTTCGCGTTCAATTTTTGACCGGCGTTGAACTTCCCTACCGGGATCATACCGGCACGACGTTGCCGCGTCCGTAGCCATTTCCAGTCGTTGCGCGTGAACCGGTTAAGGCGGCCAGCGTCATCGCGAAAAGCCTTTGATAGCAGGCCTGAAAGGATCGGAATCGGCAGGCTGACGCCGGCGATGACGTGGATCCATTCGATGAGTGCGCGATTTCCGAACAGCTGCGACAGCACGTCGATGTAAAGGATCGCGGCAGTCGCCAGGCAGATGCCCATCAGGCTCGCCGTCGCGCGATGAACCCAGCGCTCGCCGTGGGTGAAGCGCAGGAGTTCAGCGGGTGGACGCGTCGTCGTCATGCTCAGCTCGTCGGCGCATCGTCGTTGCGGCCGTTTGACTTGCCTACCCACGCGTCGACGTCGTAGCCCTCGTCCTCCCAGTAGCCCGGCGTGACCTTGTTGGCCAGCGTGATGCCGCCCAACCACTTGCACGATTTGTAGCCGTACATCGGGGCGACGTAGAGCCGCACCGGGCCGCCGTGGTCACGGCTGACGGGTGCGCCGAGCATGGTCAGCGCGACGATAATGTCGCGCCGCCCCGCCTGTGCCAGCGTGAGGCTCTCGGTGTAGACGCCGTCGAACGAGGTGAACTCGAGAGCCGTGGCGCCGCTCTTCACACCGACGTGGTCGAGCAGGTCGGGCAGCGCCACCCCCGACCAGTGCACCTGCGGCACCCGCCAGCCGGTCACGCACTGAAAGTCCTTGATGAGGTTGGTCTGCGGCATGGCCTGCAGATCGGCGTAGCTCAACGCCATTGGCCGATCGACGAGGCCACCAACTGTCAGCTGGTAATCGGCGATCGTGCGCTCCGGTTCTGAGGGAGCGACGTTGTAGTAGCGGAATCTGTCGACGGCGGGCAGCAGATTCGATAGCCCTGTCGGGTCGTTGCGGACGACCGGATCCAGGACGTCGCTTTGGACGTTCTCGAGCTGCTTGCCGAAGATGACGCCGACAGCTCCGAGGCCGAGCATGCCAAGCACGATGCGGCGGCCGATGGGCTTGCCTGCGCCATCGACCTCAGGTGGGACTTCAGGTGGCGGAGGTGGCGGCCGCTCGTCGTCGTCCCACGGGCGGTTCATCTTTCTATGATGCGCTTACCCCAGCGGGCGAAGTGGCCCTGAAGGTGATTACGAAACACGAACGGGTGGCCACGCCAATCGGCATGGACCACCCGGACGCTGCGAACTTAGACGGGGCGGACGTTCTCCGCCTGCGGGCCCTTCGGGCCCTGCGTGATGTCAAAGTCGACTTTCTGGTTCTCTTCGAGGCTGCGGTAGCCGTCGGACTGGATGGCCGAGTAGTGGACGAAGACGTCTGCGCCGCCCTCGACGGCGATGAAGCCGAAGCCCTTCTCAGCGTTGAACCACTTCACTACACCTTGCGTCACGTGCTCTCCCTAACCAGGATTCGGTCCCCGCACCTCGCGGTCACCGGGCCGGCGTGGGCATTTCGCTTCAGAAACGACACTGCGCTTCAGAAACGAAAAGCCCGCGCTGACGTTCCGCGGGCGTGAGAACACGTACCTGGAACCTCGACCGCGGATTACGGTAGCAGGTCAATTCGCCCATGACCATGGGTCGCGGGCGATCCGATCATGCTCGGCTTGGGGCTGGCTTGAGAAAGTCTTGAGGGGGCCTTGACGGTGCTCCCGGTGGGACGAGCTGCGGTAAGAACGAGGTCGCGAAGACGGCTGCCTTCGGAGTTGGCCAGGTTCGTCACGAGGCCCGCGCGGTACGCGTTCCATCCGCCGCTGCGCGCCATCGAGGTCGATGGTGTCACGGCTGAGCTTGGCAAGGGCGCGCTTGGCGAGGGGTGCGTGATCAGCTGAGGAACGCTCAATAAGCTGTTTGCGAACCTTCAGACAATATACGATGTTATAGGTTGGTTCAGCCGGCGATGGTGCTGGACATCGACAACACCGCGTTGGAGAGCTACCACCAGCCCTTCGCAGCCACGCCGCCGGTGCTCGCCCTTGAGCAGCGTGCCGTTCAGGACGGCGACAAGATCTCGATCGCCACCGGTCGATCCGCCGACAGTGGCGGCATCAAGCACCTCACCAAGGCCGGATACCACGTCGATCAGTTGTGTTTCCGCGACCCGAAGGAAAGCACGACGCAGTACCTGCTACCGAAGTACGGCTTCCTCGACTGATTTGGCGGAGGATGCGGGATTTGAACCCGCGAGGAGTTGCCCCCTACACGCTTTCCAAGCGTGCGCACTCGGCCACTATGCGAATCCTCCGCCGAGCAGGCTATCCCGTGGATAGTGGACGCGCGGTGTCGGCGTCCGCCGTTAGACTCGGGCGCAGACCCCTCGCGTGGCGTCCATCCCACGAACCCCCCCAGGGCCGGAAGGCAGCAAGGGTAAGCGGGCCCTGGCGGGTGCGCGGGGGGTCGCCTGTTTTGAGTTGGTGAACTCGTTGGGTGACTGCGGAGGTGGCGCATGAGTCTCGCGCTCTACCGCAAGTACCGGCCGAGCACGTTTGCCGAGGTCATCGGCCAAGAGCACGTCACCGAGCCCCTTCAGCAGGCCCTGCGTAATAACAGGGTGCATCACGCGTATCTGTTCTCCGGGCCGCGCGGGTGCGGGAAGACGTCCTCGGCGCGGATCCTTGCACGGTCGCTGAACTGTGAGCAGGGTCCGACGCCGACCCCGTGTGGCGTGTGCGAGTCGTGCGTCGCACTGGCGCCGTCCGGCCCCGGAAGCATTGACGTGATCGAGATCGATGCGGCCTCGCACGGTGGGGTCGACGACGCGCGCGATCTGCGCGAGCGCTCGTTCTACGCACCTATCCAGGCGCGCTTCAAGATCTACATCATCGACGAAGCGCACATGGTGACGACGGCTGGATTCAACGCGCTGCTCAAGTTGGTCGAGGAGCCGCCGCCGCATCTGAAGTTCATCTTTGCCACGACCGAGCCTGAGAAGGTCATCGGCACGATTCGCTCCCGCACGCATCACTACCCGTTTCGGCTGGTGCCGCCGGGCGCGCTGCGCGAGAACCTGGCCCGTATCTGCGTGTCGGAGGGGGTCACGATCGAGCCGGCCGCACTGGGGTTGGTGGTTCGCGCGGGTGCGGGATCGGTGCGCGATGCACAGTCCGTGCTCGATCAGCTCGTGGCCGGTGCGTCGACCGACGGCGTCACCTACCGCGATGCGGTCGCACTGCTCGGCTACACCGACGCGAGCTTGCTCGACGACGTGGTCGATGCGTTCGGCGCCCACGACGGTGGCGCAGTGCTTGAGATCGTCGATCGGGTGGTCGAGGCCGGCCACGACCCACGACGGTTCGCCGAGGATCTGCTCGAGAGATTGCGCGATCTCATAGTGCTCAATGCGGTGCCGGACGCCGGAGAGAAAGGTCTCCTCGATGTCCCGGTCGACGTGCTCGAGCGGATGAGCAGGCAGTCGGCGCAACTCGGTCGCGTCCAGCTGACCCGCGCGGCCGACATCGTGAACACTGGTCTCACCGAGATGCGTGGAGCAACGGCACCTCGGCTCTTACTCGAACTGATCTGCGCACGTGTGTTGCTGCCGGCGGTCGGCGACGACGAGGCGAGTTTGTTGGTGCGGCTCGAACGACTCGAGCGACGGTTCGCGATTGCGGGCGACTCAGGCTCTGTTGCTGCTGTTGCGCCGGCTGTCTCGCCCGCGCCCGCCGTCTCGCTCGCCGTTGAACCGGCCCTGACCTCAGTTGCACAGACGCCGCCGGTTGTCGCCCCGCCGCCACCTACCCCGCCGTCCGAACCCATCGCCGCACCGCCGTCCGGCCCGATCGCCGCGTCTCCGCTGGCGACCGGCGACCTCGATGCGGCCGCGGTTCGGCGCATTTGGGATGACGTGCTCGAGGTCGCGAAGCGATTGAAGCGTCGGACGCACGCGTTGTTGCTCTCCGGGCCGGCGCAGGTCGTCGACGTGCGCGCCAACGTGCTGGTCGTTGGGTTCGCGAGTGGACCCGTCGAGCGGCAGTTCAACACCGGTGACAACGTCGACATCCTGCAAGTGGCGCTCAAAGAGGTGCTGGGCGTCGATTGGCGGATCGAGACGACGCTGTCGGGGCCCGCGGCCACTGCTGCTGCCGTGGATGAGAGCGAATCTGTCGCCAAGCCGCCGCCGCTGCCGACGCCGAGTGAGTCGATGGCCGCGGACCGCGCGCCGTCGCGGTCTGCCGCTGCCCGCGCGGCGGCAGCCGAGTCGAAAGAACCTCGCGTGCGACGCGCTGCCGCGGCTGAGGCACCTGCCGAGATCGTGCTCGACGAGCCCAACCCCGACGACGACGATGCGGACGACGGCACGTCCGGCCTCGCGTTGTTGCAGCGGCACCTGGGCGCAACCGTCATCAACGACGGCGAGACGCCGTAACTGCTTCGATCGAGTCTCCTTCCGGAGCATTGAAGCCGTCCGCACGCAAGAACGAGCGCTGCACGCCAATGCTCCCTCGGATGCAAAGTGCGCGAGTTAGTGTTCCGCCGCCGGGATCAGGGGAGCAGGGTGGCGATATGCGTGGCGAATCGGGATGCCGCACCCGGGTCGCGGTCCAGAAACAGCTGGGGCTCGATTGCCTCGAGTTCCATGACCGCCGCCGACCCACCAACTTGTACGAGGTCGACGCGGGCGTAGGCAGTCGCTGCTGGTGCCGCAGCCAGTGTCGCCGCGGCAACGGCGAACTCGTCGTCGGTGGGCTCGTGCATCACAACCGAGCCGCCGTGGTGTTCCTGCACTCGGTAATCGCCGTCGGCTGGGAGCTTGCGGATCGCGTGACTGAACTGTCCGCCGAAATAGATGAGCGATGATTCACCGCCGTCGAGCACTGAATGAGCTAGCGGCTGCACGAGCACGTCGCCGGCCAACGCGAGCTCCGCGAGATGCGCCGCGGCGTCGGGGGAAGACGACCCGGCCCGGAGCGCACCGATCGCCCCGACCGAGACGGCCGGCTTGATGACGAGCTCGCCCGGATAGACCGCGAGCGCACGAGCTTGCTCGGGGTCTGATGCTCCTCGTTGCACGAGTGTTGTCACAACAGTTGGTACGGCGGCCGACGCGAGGTCGAGCAGGTAACTCTTGTGGCTGTTCCACTCGAGTACCTCAAGTGGATTCACCATTCGAGTTACCGCAGCGACACCGCGCGCCCACGACAAGAACTCTTCGTGAGCGTCGGTGTAGTCCCACGGGCTGCGAACCACGACGAGCGGCACGGCTGCCCAGTCAGTTGCGTTGTCCCACGGCCGAACAAGGACATCGATCGCTTGCTCTTCCAACGCCGCAACTAACAGATGGATCTCAGGGTCGGGCCGACGCATCTCTCGGCCAGTGACGAGCACGACGTCGGGCGAGCGCGCGTCAGCCATCGGCTGTCCGCAAGTCGGGTCTCACGCTGCGACGCTATCGCGACGGTGGAATCGGCTCCGGCATGGCGACGTTGAACGCAGCGTGGACGTCGATGTTGTCGTGATAGGTGCGGGACAAGCTGGCCTGTCGGTCGCCTGTTTCCTGAACCACGCGGGTATAGAACCCGAGACTGGTTACGTCGTGCTCGATGCGAATCCCGAAGCTGGCGGGGCATGGCAGCACAGGTGGCCGTCGCTGAAGTTCGGTACCGCGCACCGGATCCACCCGTTGCCCGGCTGGCCGTTTGGTGAGGTAGACGCCAGCAAACCGGCGTCCGAGATCGTTGGAAATTATTACGCCGAGTATGAAAGGCGGTTCGCTTTGCCGGTGCACCGACCCGTGCACGTCGCCCACGTGAGCCGAGGTGACGACGAGCGGCTCGACGTCGTCACCGACGATGGCACCTGGCACGCGAGAGCGATCATCAACGCCACCGGCACCTGGTCGAACCCGTTCTGGCCGCACTATCCAGGAATGGAAGCGTTCAAGGGCCGCCAACTCCACACCGTCGACTACCGGAGCGCGGACGAGTTCGTCGACAGGCATGTGGTGGTCGTCGGCGGTGGAAATTCCGCGGTGCAGTTGCTGGCCGAGATCTCGAAGGTCACGACCACCACGTGGGTCACTCGCCGCGAGCCGGTGTGGCGCGAAGGGCCGTTCACCGAGGAGGCCGGCCGCGCCGCCGTCGCCCTCGTCGAGCAACGCGTACGTGCTGGACTGCCGCCGCAGAGCGTCGTCAGTGTGACGGGTCTCGGCCTGACGCCCGAGGTCGCCGATGCGAAAGCTCGCGGTGTGCTGAACCGCCTGCCGATGTTCGACTACATCACGACGGACGGCGTGGGGTGGCACGACAGCGTGGGCGTGGTCGAAGAGATCAAAGCAGACGTCATCTTGTGGTGCACCGGGTTCCGCGCATCGCTCGGACACCTTGCGCCACTCGACATTCGTGAACCCGGTGGTGGCATTCGCATGCTCGGCACTCAAGTGGCGAAAGAACCGCGTGTGCATCTGGTCGGCTACGGGCCGTCGTCCAGCACGATAGGCGCGACGCGTGCCGGCCGAGCCGCCGCCAACGGCGTCATCAGCCTGTTAGGTGTTGGGCGCTAGTCGAGCTTTGCCACGCGGCCGTGGGGTCACTGACCGTAATGCCACCGCCCATCTTCTTCGCCGCGTACAAGCCTGCGTCCGCGCGCCGCAGCAGCTCGCCGATCGGTTGGCCGGTCCAGCACACGACGCCCGCCGAGAACCGCACCTGAGGAGCGGCGTCGCGAAGTCGCTGCATAGCCTCGAGGGCGCCGGTGAGATCGGTGTCGGACAAGACGAGAACGAACTCGTCGCCACCAACACGGGCGAGCGAGTCACCGGCCCGCATTGCCGACGTCCAGCCTGTTGCCGCGGATCGCAGGAGCCGATCACCTGCTGCGTGACCCTCGGTGTCGTTGACCCGCTTTAACCCGTCGAGGTCGACGGCAGCCACTGCGAACCCTCGCCCGTCACGACCGGCCGCGTTGGCCCGGGCGGTCAAGGTCTCCTCGAGCAGCCGACGGTTAGGGAGCCCGGTAAGGGTGTCGTGCAGAGCTAGTAGGCGAAGCCGCCCGACCAGGGTGCCGATCACCAGACACGGGACCGCGATGGCGAACATGTTCATCGTCCACTGGGTGAGCATTTGCTCGCGCCAGTGCGTGAGCAGCGCGCCGAGATAGAGAACGCCGGCGAATGTGACGTAGGCGACTGCCTGCCGCCGGACGAGAAATGCACTGGCGAACGCTGACAAGAATCCATAGAAGAGAGCGGCCGCCTGTGATTCGGCAGTTGGTCCGGCGGCCCATACCGACCACGTGATGCAGCTGACACCGACGACCAGCCCGACGTGAATCACCCAGTGCGGCGCCCCCTTGCGTCCGAGCCACATGACGACGCCGACCGGCAGCATGACGGCAGCGATCAGCCAGTTCACGCTCTTGTGCTCGATGGGCCAGTACGGCAGGACGTTCACCGAAGCCGCAACCAGAGAACCGGCAATGATCAACATGGCAAGCCAGCTGACCATCGTCGGGACGTCGGTCAGCGATTCGAACGGTGCCCGAGCGATCCGAGGGGCACGGGAAATCCTCATGGCTGCCTTCCTATCGGCCGGGGCAGGCACGCGGATTAGGCCAACTGGGCCGCATCTATCAGTCGCTGCGCCGCGGCAGAGTCGCCACCGCGCGGAGCCCGCCGAGCGGGCTCTCGTCAAGCGTGATGTCGCCGCCATGGGCGCGCGCGATCGAGCGGGAAATCGCCAACCCAAGACCGGATCCGCCGTCGTCACTGCTGCGCCCGGCGTCGAGCCGTACCCACCGCTCGAAGACGCGCTCGCGATCAGCAGGCGCGATGCCCGGCCCGTCGTCGTCCACCGTGATCACGACGTCGCCACCCACCGCCGTGGCATGTACCGAGACCTGGGTTGCGTAGCGACCTGCGTTCGAGGTGAGGTTCTCGAGCATGCGCGACAGCGCTACCTGGTCACCTGAAACAAGAATGGACGCGCCGCCCGGACATGCCAGCTCCCCTATGTCGACCACGGCGTCGAGCTTGGGCGGCCGACTGTCGAGGCGGGCGAGCAAGAGCAAGTCGTCGGCAAGCCGACTCAGGCGCTGGACGTCGGCGAGCACATCGCGTGCGACAGCGGGCCACTCACTCGGGGCGGTGTCGGTGGCAAGCGCCACCTCGAGTTGGGTTTGTACCGAGGCGATCGGTGACCGCAACTCGTGTGCGGCGTCGGCGATGAAGCTGCGCTGCTGCTCGCCAGCGACATGCAGCCGGCGAAGCATCCGGTTCAGGGTTTGCCCAAGCCGGCGCAGCTCATCACCACTCGGCGGCTCGGTGAGCTGCGGCGCGGTGTTACTCGCGTTGACGTCGAGGTCATCGGCCGCTGCGCGCATATCGTCGACCGGACGCAGCGCAGAACCGACTGCGAGCCACGTTGCCGCCGCCGCGGCGAGGAGTACGAGCGGCACGACGATCACGACCACGTTGCGCAATGCGTCGAGTGCCGACGTGACGTCAGCAAACGGGACGGCGACAAGCACTGTCACCGGCACGCCATGCAGCGTCGCGGTCTGCGCTTCCACGCGCAGCGGCGTCGTGCCAAGGGAGCTTGCGGTCGTGGTGAATGCATGACCGAGCCGATGCGCGAACTGTGAGACAGGCAGTAGCGGCAGTACCGTGCTAGCGGATGTTGTCGCGGCGAGCACGGTGTCGGCGGCATCGAGAACCTGCGCGAACGCCGTGCCCCCTGGGGCCGACGGCAACGGAGCCGGCAGTGCATCGGCAGTCACCAATTGCGTGACAGTCGCGAGCTCGGTATGCACGGTCTCGTCGACCACTTTCACCCTGCTGTGAAAGAACAATGAACTGAGCACGGTCGTCCCGAGAACCAACCCGATCGCCAGCACCAAGGTCGCCGTCGCGGTGACGCGCAGCCGCAACGTGCGACGAGCCCACCACTTCAAGGGGTTCACGTCGCGCGCAGCCGATAACCGGCACCTCGGACGGTTTGCACGACGTCGCGGCCTAGCTTGCGCCGCAGATAGCCCGCGTACACCTCTACTGCATTCGCTTCGGTAGTCGCGTCGCTCCACACGTGCTCGAGTAGCTCCGCCTTTGTCACGGGGAGCGGATGTTGGCGCATCAAGTATTCGAGCATCGCGAACTCGCGCGCGGTGAGATCGATCTGCTCTTCGCCTTTGATAACCGTTCGTGCAGCGGGGTCGAGTGTGAGTCCGCCAGCTACGAGGACGGATGGTCGGGGCCCGGACGCACCCCGACGCAGCAACGCACGAATGCGAGCGAGCAACACAACGAAAGAGAACGGTTTCGTGAGGTAGTCGTCAGCACCAAGGTCGAGGCCGTCGGCCTGGTCGTAGTCGCCATCCTTCGCTGAGGCGAGCAGGATCGGCGTCCATACTTGGCGCGCTCTTAGTTGTCGCGTTACCTCGTACCCGGACAGTCCCGGCAGCATCACGTCGAGCACGATCACGTCGTAGCCAACCGCCGTCGCCATCTCGAGCCCGCGGATACCGTCGCCGGCTACGTCGACGGTGAAGCCCGCATGCACCAGGCCGCGCTGCATCGCGGCGGCCATGCGGTGCTCGTCCTCGACGATCAGCAATCGCATAGGCGTCACGATGCCACAGCAGTTGAAGCTGTGACGATGCTGAGCGCAGAGGGCCACAAAGATGCGGGACGGCGGGTGGCGGCCGATAGTGATGCCATGACACGCCTCGCTTCGCGCCGCCTCCGCTGGCTTCTGCCGGCAGGTATCGCCGCCGCCATCGCCGTTGCTTCTGTCGCCACCACCGCTGCTGCCAGCGCGTCTGGTCAACCCAAGCTGGCGGCCAAGACCGCTGCCCAGCTGCTCGTCGCGGTCGAGAACGCGTCGCCCGCCGGCCTGTCAGGCACGATTGTCGAGACCGCGAAGCTGGGCCTGCCCGACATCTCCGGGTTAGTCGGTTCCACTGGCGGCTCGGGCCTGTCGCTCGAGTCGTTGGTGACGGGTTCCAACACGATGAATGTCTGGTACGCCGGCAAGGATCAGCAGCGGTTCGCGTTGCTCGGGCAACTGTCCGAAGACGATCTCATTCACAACGGCACCGACCTGTGGAGCTACGACTCCAGTACTCGAACGGTCACGCACAAGACGCTGACGCCTGACGAGTCGGCCCAGGTCGGCTCCTCGATCGCGAGTGCTGCACCGTCGCTCGACCCGCAAGCGGCCGCTGAGAAGGCGCTGGCTGCCATCGACCCAACGACTGCGGTCGTTGTCGATCGCACCGCCCGAGTTGCCGGTCGCGCCGCGTACCAGTTGCAGCTGTCACCGAAGGACACCCGCTCGCTCATCGGTAGCGTGCAGATCGCGATCGATGCTGTGACCTCGGTGCCACTGCGCTTGCAGATCTTCGCGGCCGGCGCGACGAGCCCGGCGTTCCAGGTCGGGTTCACCAGTGTCAGCTTCAACGTGCCGAACACGTCCATCTTCGAGTTCGTGCCACCCGCGGGTGCAACCGTCGAGCAGGACACCGCACCGTTTGGTGACACCCTGAGCAACGGCATCCTCGGCGACAGCAGTTTCGTCGTCCACACCCGCGCCCGGGGCAGCGCCACAAGCCCGCAGCAGACCTTCGTTTATTCGGGTAGCGCCGTTTCCAGCAACGTGACCCCGGACCGGAAGGTCACCGAGCTCGGCAAGGGCTGGACAGAGGTCGTCAAGATCACCAACGCGATGCCGGCAGTCCCCAAGGACATCCCGCTGCCATCGGACGGGCCGCTCGCTTCGAGCGGGCCGCTGTCCTCGAGCGAGCCGCAGGTCACGGTGGTGCGTCATTCGCCGCTCGATGACATTGCGACGCCGGTCCCTGGTGGCGAGCTGATCACCACCGCACTCCTGTCGATCTTCATTGCCAGCGACGGCACGCTGTACGTCGGGCCGGTCAGCCCAGCGAATATCGAGAAGGTCGCCTCGAGCGGGCAGGGCTTGTGACCGCGGTCGCCACGGCGTTGACGCCTACCCCGATTGACACGTCGCTCGCCATCGCGACGCATGGCCTCACCCGCCGGTTCGGCCAGCATGTCGCAGTCAACGCCGTCGACCTCGCCGTACCGCGAGGTGCGGTTTACGGGTTTCTCGGTCCGAACGGTTCGGGGAAGACCACCACGATCCGGTTGTTGCTCGGCTTGATGTCGCCGCACGCAGGCACCGTCGAACTGCTCGGT
>Ga0208717_1000265_pt1 | contig 19276 bp, 21 predicted proteins | sample NGESurF53shallow_FD_184489 | JGI IMG/M metagenome (GOLD analysis project Ga0208717, IMG submission 184489) | Arctic peat soil microbial communities from Barrow, Alaska - NGEE Surface sample F53-3 shallow (SPAdes) | ecosystem: Environmental > Terrestrial > Soil > Wetlands > Peat ... | reverse complement strand
CGGGCGAGCGTAGCCGCCCTCAATGCGGCAGAGTCGGGCGAGCGTAGCCGCCCTCAATGCGGCAGAGTCGGGCGAGCGTAGCCGCCCTCAATGCGGCATGAGAGTGCGGGAGGGAGGGCGCAGTTTCGTGCGTTTTCGTGGAACGATTCGGTTGTGCCGCCACGTCGGAGGGTCGTGCCAGCCACAGCGGCAGTCGTCGCCTGCCTACTCGCCGTCGTCGTGATTGGTGGATGCTCAAGCTCGACCCATACGCACGGCGCACTCACCGATCGCGAGTTCAAGACCGCAGTCACGATCGCCCGAGCGGAGGCGGATAAGGAAGCTGCCACGATCACCAGCGCAACGGCCACTGTCGGCGCCGGCACCGAGACGCAACCGAACGCTGGCCCGGCCTGCACTTCGGGCACGCTGCTTCACATCAAGCTGATCGGCACCTTCCCTACCGTCGTCGCCGATCTTGCCGGCGGCGCATCGGTCACCACTTTGCTGATCACCGCAGACCCGGAGTCCGGCAAGCCATGCGTAATCGCCGTCCAAACCGGCCTAACAATCCCGGATCCTGGCGCGACAGTGCTGTTCACCCACTGACGACCCATCGACCGAATCCCCGCCACAACGCAAGCCGAACTACCGGATCTCGGCAGATCGAACGCACGTCAACGCGGCAGATGCGGACGTTGGGATCTGTCGGCAGTGTTCGCCTTACTGGGACGCATCGGACATGCTGCCTCCGACGACGCGCCACCCTGTAGCTGTCTCACACCAGAAACGTAGGTAGCGGTAACGGCCCTGGAAGGGAACGCCCCCGAAACTCCCCGTCGCGGCCATCATGACCGTGACAACTGCGGCGGAGTTGTGAACGTCGATTCGCTGGTCGGACGGATCGAGTTGGGTGATCCGCACGTGGCCGGACCGGTGGGCGTGGACATCGGCCTGCTTGTCGACAACGGTCCCGTCCGCCAGGACGAACAGGAGGTCCGGGTCGATCAGCGCGTCCAACACCTCGAGGTCACTGGTCAACATGGCCTGACGCAGCTGCTCTTCGAGCGCTGCCACGTGCGCGTGCGGCATCGTGCCTCCCCTCGGTCTGCTAGACGTTGATACATCTACGTTCACAAGGCAACCCGTGTTCGCCGACAGCCAAACGGAAACGAGATCGCGTGGTCGCCCTCGCGGCCGAACAGCCAACCGTCACGACGAATCAGACTGTGATCAAAACTCCGGCGACATGCCGATGAACCGGTCGTGACCACTGCTCCAACTATCGCGCCCACCAATGCGATCGAACGCACGTCACAGCGGCATTTGAGTGCGTTGGCCGAGGCGTTGGACCTCCCCGCGCTAACTCGCCCTGCGCTAACTCGCTGGGAGGTTGCTTACGGGACCGAGCGTCCGCAGATCGGGCGCCTGTCTTCCATGTGCGGTATCGAGAAGTGTGAAATCCTCCACCTGTCCCGTCGTGGCATCAAACGATGCGAGCATCTCGTCGCCACCGGGAACGGTGACGCCTGGGGGATGGTCAAACACACTCCCGTCAAACTTGCCATGCACGAGGACGACGATGACGGCTCGGTTGGAGTCAACCGTGTCGCCCGGGGTTATGAGCTGGATGGCCGCGCCACGTCGGGACAGCACTGCAGTACCAGAACCCTGGTGCACATCTCCCGTGCTCGCGGCCGCGCGGGCTACCCACTGGGCCGCGCTCGCCAGCTGTTGACTGGTCAACGCGATCCCGACGGTGGCAGGAGCCGTACTCAGGGGCACGAGGGATGAGCTTTCCAGCGCGCCCGACGCCGGAGCTGACGAGGCTGCCGGCACTGGTGCGGCACAAGCGGTCAGCACCATTCCCGCGACTGGCAGCGCGAGCACTACGCGCCCAAGCCGACCGTGGGAGATCCAGAGCCGCCGTTGCCTCATGATCATCAACTTTCCGACACGACCTCTGCTCGTCCCTTGGATGTGATGCTACGAGCATCAGTCTCCAAGCATTCACTGTTCGCACGCACGCGCACCACCAGCGGCAATAGGGGATGTTTCGCTACACATGATTGGCCCGGCGCGCTGGACGCCGCCGGGCCAATCGTGTCGTTCTCTTTACATGTAGGGGTTGGTCGGCAGCGTGTTGGTCGTCGTGATCGAGTTGATAGTGGAGCGGAGGATAACCGCACCGGTTGACGATGCGGCGACGTCCTCAAGCGGCAGTCCGGTTGCCGGATCGAAGATGTAGGTGATGGTGCCATCGCTCGCCGCGGTGCTACCGGTGACCTTGGCTGTGATCGCAACACCGGAGCGACCCGTGGAGTCCTTGACCTCCGAAGTCACACCGGTTTCCGGTGCTGCAGCGAGCGCTCCGTAGGTGGCCAGCCGCAACGTCGGCGGAGTAGTCGGGTTCAGGAAAACCTGCGCGGCGTTCGCGAGGAACAACGCGTTCGGGTCGGTCGTCGTGATACCGGCCGTGGTGTCGAAGGCCTTGTAGAGGGTGTTGACGGCGCTTTCCAAACCAGCAGCATCAAGTGGTATCGCCTGCAGTTGAGCGAGTGTCACCGTGGTGTTGGCAGGCGGCGCTGTTCCGGTCTTCACATACGTGGTGACAGCGCCATTGGTGCCGTCGATGACTTGCGTGAGTGAAACCGTGCTAGTGCCGGTCACGGTTTCGGTGAGAACCCCGTACCTGCCTGTGTACGTCGTCGATGTGTTCGCGGCCACCGCGGTAGCACCTGCATTGGCGAGGGTGCCCAGCTGGGTGGCGACGTCATCACTTACCGAAGCTGTTCCACCGAAGACGTCAGCACTCTTTACGCTCGTCGACAAAGCGAGCAACACCGCTGTAGTGGCACCTGGCAGCGGGCCGGTCGGAGCGACGAGCACCAACGGAGCGCCCTTAGCTGCGAGATCGGGCCCAGCCGCCAACGCGTCAGGAAAATCGGTACCGGTCGCGACACCGACCATGGTCGCCGTCGGGAAGAACGTGTCGGCGACACCTGCCGCCGTCCCGTAACGGTCTTGCCCGACTAGTGGCGTCGCCGTCTTGTCCGCAGCGGCAGCCGGACCACCCAGCGCGTAATGCTTCCCACCGGGGTGCGCGGCAAGGTAGGCGGCCGTCGCCGTCGACTGGCTCGACCCGTCGGTCAGCAAAATGGCACCGCCGGACTTGATCGCCGCCGGGCCACCCGCCAGAGCATCGGGGAAGTTCAGCCCGGTCGCTTCGAAGACTGTGGTGGGATTACCCATCGCACCGGCAACCGCGACCGCAGTCGCGAACCTGTCGGCGCCAGCTAGGCGCTGCACCGCAAACCCCAGCCCGGTGATTGTCGTCTCCACCGCAGTGCTGACGGCAGAGGTGCCGCCCAGGATGTACACCGTGCCGCCCTTGGGCAGCACGCGGATGAGTTCTGCCTGCACCGAAGATGGCAAGGACGTCGATGAAGTCAGCAACAGCGGACCGCCGACCTTCGCAGCCAGCGGACCTCCCGACAACGCATCGGGATAGGTGTCCGCGCGAGCCAACACCACAGCCTTGGCGCTGCCCGTCGCAGAAAACTGGTCCTGGGACGCCGCGATCGCCGTATCGAATCTGGTCGCACCAGAAATTCTCGTGACCACGGGCGCGGTCGCCGCGCTGGCAGTAGCAGGAATCGCCACACCAACAAAGCCGGCTGCAAGCGCGGCGATGACACCGATCGAAGCGCCCCGGTGTCGGCGAGCGCCAGTTGTTGTACGTGACGGAGGCACGTGGTGATAAGTCAAGATGTCCCTCTCAAAGGTGGGAAATACGTCGAAACCGTCAACATTGCAATGCGTTCCACATGGGGAAGCAGCCACCGCACTCTGCGATGGCTGCCAATCAGAGCTACGTGTAACTGCCCGTCCTGTTGGCCGCCAACCCTCCGCCGGTACCCCGTTTGCCACCACCGGTAGCGGACCATGCAGATGCCTTCGTTCTTCTGATCGGGAGCGGCCACGACGCTGGCATCGGAACCGCCCGCTCGCACATACCGGGGGCTGGACAGCGCGCGGCGGCACTATCTCTTCGCCGAATGAACCTACGAACGGAACCGAGGATCACTCCGAGCTTGTCCAATCGCGACCGTGCCCGTGCGGATCGACCGTGTCAGCGGCAAAGTCGGATGGTTCCCGCGTCCTGGACTAGACCCTGCTCGTCGCGCCGGGTGCGTGGCCTGCTTGCGTCCGAGATGATGTTGCCTATGACTGATCAGTGGTCGTGCAGCCAGTTCTCGATCTCTAACGCGCGCGACGATTCAACGAGCGATCTCCCTGCGTTGCTCAGGCGGCTGGCCGCCGAGATCGAACGGCGTGAGATCTCACCGACGGACATCCTCGACGTGACGATTGCTAACGAAATCACGGGCGACGGCCCGTGGTGGTCGGGGTCCGTGTATTGGGCGGCGCACAACGCCGAAGCGACGTAGCGCGACCTGCGGCAAATGCGGACGTTTCTAGGTGACAGTTCGCCATGCGGCGGGGGGACCGTTAGTTCCGTCGTAGAACCGAACTTGCCCACCTCCGGTGGGCACATGAAACACGACGAATCCCTGGACGGATTGGCCTGCGCTGACGGTGCCGGACGCGAGTGCTTTGCCGAAACGCTGGGTACCGGTCTCCGCAGTCGGTAGATACACGACGCCATCTGCACTCAGGTATTGGAAGTCTAGATCCGTGTAGTGAAACGACCCAGCCTGACCGCTGATCCTCACGAGCGCGACCTCGTATTCGGATGCCGGCCTGATATTCGCAGATGACACCTCGTCGGGCTGACGTGTGATGGTGACTGTGACATGCACCTCATACGCCGGGGGAACGTCGCTGCCCGTAATGAGCAACTCGCCAGACTCCAGGATGAAAGGACCAGCGCTCGATGGTGGCAGGATCGCGGCGGCGCTTCCCGGAGGAGCACTCGCGACCGAATGCCCTGCTGAGATTGGCGCCGCGCTACTAGCGCGAGCAGGCGCCGCAGACTCGGCATGTGACGCGCACCCGCACACAGACGCGAGCCCAACACCGATTGCGATCGCGATCGGCGCGCACCGGCACCGAACACTCACGCGACCCCTCACCATGCGTGCATCCTTCCACCCGGATGGCCTCAACGCAGACCAACGGCTTGGCATCGGGCTGCAGTCAACACGGCAGTGCGAAGGCTGCGTCATTGCGGCAAGAGCGGACGTTGCGCTGGCGAAACTGACGACTATGTGTGCAGGCTAGTGATGTGACCTTCGGTTGGCGCGGGACGGGTGCTGTCGCGGTCGCGGTCGTGGTTGCAGCTGCAGCCGTCGGCTGCGCGAGCAGTCCAGCGGCGCCGGTAGCTGCTTCGGACACCGCCGGCTCCCCAAGCGCGTCGCTCGCCGCCAGCACGACCCCGGCATCCGCTTCAGGCAGCTGGGCCGGGTACGGGGAGCCGTGCCTGGCGACCTTGGCGACGGCGATCGTGGACGATCAGGTCTTGAAAGCGCAAACCCCTGGCACGTTCCCGACCCTGCACGGGCCGTTCAGCAACATCGGTGTCCGCTTCACTGTTGGCGGCGCGAGGCTGGTAGATGCACGCATCGACGTTGTCGCCAACCCCTCCTCGACGCCGAGCGCACCCGATCCCACCGCTGGCGAACCGCCGAACCGCTCGCTAAGCGCCGGCACCGAAACGGGGCTAGCTGCCCGCGCCGTCTTCACCGGCTTTGCGACCGGAGTGTTCTCGCTCAGCCTCGGCTCGTTCGACACGGCACTCCACCTAACGCGACCGGCCGGGACGCCAGCGCTAAACACCGCTACCGCGCCGAGCGGGACCACCGCGAACTCCGTCGTCGTCGCGACGCCCCCGGTGGCAACGAGTTACACCGTCTATCTGGTCGAGCATCTCGACGCCGCGGCATGCAACGGCGGCTCACCCGCCGACGGCGTGGGAATCGAAGCACTCGCCACCCTGATCCCCTAACAGGGTTAGGCCACTGACCTTCGCCGCACTAACCGCCTCGGCGCGAGACCAAAAGCGCACGCGTCGCGGCATTATGTGGGTGATCTGCTACGGGCACTGCCGGAAGCAAAACGCCCGTCACTGCGGCAGAGTCGGGCGAGCGTAGCCGCCCTCAAAGCGGCAGATGTGCGCGTTCTGTTCCGTCCATTCGTCGCGGATCCACCGAGCGCCCCTGCGTCTGCATAGACGGGCCGGGAAATACCCTTGGTTTACCGGGATCTCCCGGGTTCGGCGGTTTATACGGTCGCCGTCCTTGCGAAACCGGTCGAGCCGAGGATGCGTCCAATGGCCATGCGAATGCGATGGCGGATCGCGGTAAGCGTGCTTGTCGCAGCCTGGCCACTAACGGCATGCGCCAGCTCTGCGCAAACCGGCTCAGCACCCTCGTCGTCCGGTCCTGCCGCCACATCCGGTTCGGCCAGCCCAGTGACCACGGACGCCGCCCGGCGCACTGTCGCCCAGCAACTGGTCAACAAACTCCTCACTGATGTGCAGCTACCGCCCGGTGCGCAATCCCAGCCGTCGGCACCAGCCTCGATTCTTGCTGACCCAGGCGCCACCCAGGTCTCGACGAATCTGGTGCAAGCTTTTGGTTGGTTCGTGGTGCCCGGAACCGAGGCCAGCGTGCTCGCGTTCGAAACCGCGCACCCACTCCCGGGTTTCAGCAGCGGCGGCGTCGGCCATGGCAGCGGGCCCGGCTTCACCGAACAAGACGAGCTGTTCACCGGCACGCAAACAGCTGACTATGGGCCGCCGATCATCGGCGTGGAAGCGACTGCCGACGGGAGCAACGTCGCGGTGCGGATCAACGTCGGCGTGATCTGGCGGCCGGTACGCACCGCCGCCGAACACGTGCCAGACACCGTGACCGACGCCACCGCGGCGTTGATCAGCTCGGACCCGGCGACCTCGGTCCAGTTGGGCCAGGCCACGGCACGGCAGCTCGCAGCCATGCTGAACGCCCTCGACACCCAGCTCCCAGCGGAACGGTCCTGCCCGCCGACGCCCACCACGATGATCACCTTCACCACCGGCGGCCGAACGCTGGTGTTCGAGGCTGGCCCGTGCGGCAGCGTGGTCGTCACCGCCGACGGCGTCAGCCAGCCAACACTTGCCGAGTACACCACGTCCGGCACCAGCCCGTTGGCGGACAAACTCAACGCACTCTTCGGAATCACCTCGTCCGCGCCGTCCCTCGCAGCGAACTCGCCGGTAGCTGTCACGAGCTCGCCGGCATCCACGACCTGAAGCCCCGGTCCGTACTGCCAGATATGGCTGAATGCCGAGAGCTCGCGCGTGTACGCCATGGCTGCGAGAAGACGCGCGTCAACGCGGCAGATCCGGTACTTCGACATCGGGGCAGATTCAGCCACTGCCGCCACGGGCTTAACTTGCGGGCGAGCGGTCGAGTCGATGCGGGCCTCGACGTGGTATTGCGGCTGGTGCGCGGGGCGTTGATTGGGTCAGTCGTAGTGGCGCAGGTGTGGCCAGAGCGTCGCCCAGGCTTCCGACGGGTTGCACAACATAAGCGGCAGGCCTTGTTCGTTATTGTCGAGACCGACGCCGTTGTCGATATGTGCCAGCGTCGTGCATCCGACGAAAAAGGGTGCGGCGTCGGCCGGGGCGTCGTACCCCAGCACCAGAGCACTCGTGGCGCTCGCAGCGGGCTGACCCCATTCGCTGAATCCGTTGTGTCCGCTGTAGGCGCGCGGAAGTCCGTGCGATGCGCCGAGCAGGTCGACCGCGCCGGCCTCGCCGTAGTTCTTGGTGAAGATCACCGTGTCGGCGCGTTGCGCAGCAGGGAGGGAGTGCCACGCCTGGCTGACGGTGTCAATGAATGTCGGCCAGCCGACCGTCTCGCCCTGGTCGGGATTGATCGCCATAACGGCGCTGCCCTGAAGTGAGGTGGTCGGGAGCAAGGGCAGCGCGATCACAGCGCTGACCACGATCGAAAGCGCAACGCCAACGCTCAACAGCAACGTGCGGACACGGGCACGATGACGCAGTGTCCAATCGGCCGCGGGCAGCGCCCCCACACCCAGCAGTGCCGGGTAAAGACTGGCGAGGTAGTAGGCCTTGCCGTTACCGACGATGTAGGCAACCGCCAAGACGACATAGAGCACCGGCAGGAAGCGGACGTCGCGCAGGCCCGGCCGCCGAAACGGGGCACACAACCCGGCGATCCAGACCGGTACCAGCACCGGGCTCACCATCACCAGCTGGAACGGAATGAACCCCGCGCGACCACCCTCCGCCGAGCCACCGATGTTCCCGGCGACCGTCAACTGCGGCCACCCGTGCATCGCTTGCCAGATCACATAGGGGCCAGCAATCAACGCAGCTGCAACGATCCCCGCGGCGAGCCACGGCGAGCGAAACGGCCACCGCGGGCCGATCACGGCGAGCACGGCGACGGCAACGATCGCGACGAAGGCGACCTGTGGCTTGGCCTCGCAGCCGAGCCCCGCAACCACCCCAGCAGCGAGCAACGAGCGACCGCTGCCCCGGATCAGTGCACGGACCAACAACCAACACAACGCGGATGTGCTCAACAGATCGAAGGTGGTCGTCGTCACGAAATGCCCGGTAGCCAAGGCGAAGCCGGACGACGCCGTGCACAGCGCCGCGATCACCTGCGCCCTCGAGCTACCGCCGACCTCTCGAGCGATCAGACCAGCGATGAGTGTGGTCGCCGCGGCGACCACCGCTGACGGCAGCCGCAGCACCAGCAGCGAACCAGGCGCCAGGTGGTTCATTGCCCAACAGATCAACGGCACCAGTGGCGGCTGGTCAGGGTAACCGAACGCCGGGTGCGAGCCGGACACGATGAAGTACATCTCGTCGCGGTGATAGCCATACCGGGTGCTCGTTGCGATCAGCAACACCGCCTGAGCCGCGGCGATCACACCGACCCACACCACCAACGGGTTTGCTGCGCGCCTCATGCCCTCAAGCGTTGCAGTAGTCAACTTCGTTGGTGTACCGGGCCGCACCTGGCGAACCGATTCAGACGTTGCGCCGGGAGCTTTCAACCCAGCTCGTCGGCCGGGCCGGCACCGCCCGCTGCTGGCCGGTGAGTTGGCGCCTCGCCGCGGGAATGATGTCGGCGCTGATGTTGGCAGGGCCGTTGATCCCCCAGCCACCTTCTGCCGACTCCGCGATCAGAACCACGTGCGATCTGCCAGCGGCGGGTCGCCCCGCGGCCGCGGCGACGAGATCGGTCAGTCGTGTTCACCGCGCTCGCGTCTTCGCGTTGGTGTTCAGCGGGCAAATGTGAAGCGTCCATCCAGCCGCGAGCACGCCCATAGGCGCCGCAGCGAGTCGCGTCATGTACCTCATCAGATGCCTCGTCGTTCCTGCGATATTCGCGCTAGTCAGGAGGGTCGCAGTTGCGCTTGGCCTGCTTCAAATCTGAGGCGGCGCTCTTGCCACGTGAGATTTCCAGACATCGGCTCATCGGCAAGCCCCCAAACACGCGTCAACGCGGCAGAGTCGGATGTCTGCCCTTGGACTAACCGAGTTCGGCGACGATCTTTGCGATGCGTCGGTCTCGGGTTTGGGCTGCCTTCGCATCATTGATCTGTCGTGCGTACTGCTTTCGCCGCGACGGTGCAAGTTTGTCGAATACCTCAAGGAGCCCTGCCTGGGTGAGGGCGGCAACCAACTCCTGCGGGACAGTGACCTGGGGTGGTGCTGTGTCCAGTTCGAGTTCCACATGGATCTTTTGGCCGGCGTGAAGCCCCGATGCCTCCGGTGCGCCTTGGATAGCGAAATCAGGGCCAGTCCTCCCATGACGCCGACCGTCGTCGCGAAGCGGTAGTCACCGACCCTGACACGGATCTTCGGCCGCTTGCCCGCTCCAAGTTGAGCAAGAGCCTCAGCCGGGACGTCGATCCCCGCATTGTTGCCGAACGCCCGTATGACGGTGTCATAAGAAGCTGTCATATCTCGGAGCCTATTTCGGAGCGCACTGCAACGGCCAGATCCGAATATCAGTAGCGCTGCGCGCGTGTCGTCGCGGCACGATCGTGCTGCGGTCGAACGACCGTGTCAGCGGCAGATGCGGTCGTTGGTCTGTCGACTCGACTGGAATCGGAAGAGCGCAACCTTAGGCGCGCGGACTGACGTTGTTCGTCCATTGGTGACCGTCCCAGAAGCGCCATTGCGTCGCGTCGTTGGGGTCGACATACCACTGAGCGGGAATCGGCTGTGGCACATTCTGTTGCACCGCAGGGGTGGCGGGCGCAGAGATTTCCGGGGGCGTCTCGACGGTCGGGCTCGCGGTCGGGGCGGCGTCTTCCGTTCCTAAGTCGTCCAGTTCGTCGCTGATGTCGTCATCTACGTGGGTGGCTGGTTGTTGCTCGTCATCGCTGTGGGCCGTTACCGGTTCGTAGGCTTCACTTGTCGCGTCGGAGAGCGCGTCGAGGGCAGCGTCGGCGTTGCTCGCCGGGCCTTGGGTTTCGTGGGTGATAGACCCGGAAGCTCGCCATTCGAGTGCGTCGGCGGTGTCGCGGTATTCGACGAGTTGTGCTCCGGCGACCCTGGAGAAGATGTCGCGTACTTCGCTGGGGGTGGCGTAGAAGAATTCGCGGCGGGCGTTGATGCGGTTGACCTTGCGGTCCGCGAGCGCTTGGTGAAGGTGGGTCTCCAGTGAGACCGCGTCTTCGTGGAAGACCATCGCGTGAACGTCGAACCGGAACGGGACGCTTGCGTCGCCGAGCTCGGCGACCCGGTCCATCGGATCGAGACGCCGGGTCATGCCGATCTTCACCATATTCGGTCCGAACGCTCCGACGTTGGAGATCACGTATACGTGCCCGGTGCGAATGTTCGCCGCACGTTGTTCTACGCCAGAAATTGAGGCGCCGATCTCATCCAGTTTCGCCTGAGCTTTCGCCACCGCATCCGGGTCAGTGCTCGGATCGAGTTTCCCGAGCAGGTTCCGGTAATGCTCTTGTTCTTTGCGAAGCTTGTCCAACGCAGCAGCCATCTCCGCCGCCGCCTCGGCCTGATCGCGCAGCTGTGCCCGGCGGTCTCGTTCGGCTTCCTTCTCCTGTTGCTTGCGCACCTGGTAGTCGGCGGTCAGTTCCAGTTCTTCGAACCGCAGCCGGTGGTAGCCGGGCGCAATCCGGATGCTCATGGTCTTGCCAAGGCGCTCGATCGCCATCGCCGACTTATCCAACCGCGTCTTCGTGCTTACCAGCGTGTGCGGCCGAAGCGCGCGGACGAGGCTGTCAGCTTCGGCGTTGTATGCGCGCAGCATCAGCGTCGAGGTGTCCTTGACCATCTTGCGACCCTGCGCGGCGGAGTTGTTCACCGTCCATGTGGTGGAGCCCTCAACGGCGTGGCCGGCTCGGATCATCGCTTTCATCCGTCCTTGCACATTTACCAGTGCGCCTTTGTACGCCACCGCGTCGGCAAGTGGGTGGTTGAACGTGTAGAAACCCGCTTCCTGCATGCTGGCTTCGTCCAGATCATGGGCGAGCTCCGCACGCGCCGCATGTTCCTCAAACACCGCCTGCGCGGCCGCTCGCTCCGCGGCTGCGACCTCGGCCTGCAGCCCTGCGAGTTCGGTGCGCGCGGCACCGATCTCGGCTTGTAGCGTCAGCGCTTCGGTGCCCTGGAGGTGCGCGATCCACCCAGTGAGGCGCTCAACCTCAGCCTCGAGCTCTTCGACTTTTTTGCCGCTCCCGAACGCCATGGTTATCTCCACTGTTGGCTCGCACCACTGGCCCGACGACGGCTTGCGTCAAGCTGATTGTCGTCAGTGTCAGCCGCTGCCGCTACGGGTTGTCTGGGGAAGTAGGGAACTCGAGCGACCTGTACCCATCGAGGCAGGGCGCCGGCCAGGGCTTGTTTGGTCGAGCGCCTCCCATGCACGTCGCGGCAAATGTGCGCGTTCGGGTCAGGGATTGTTCATGCTTTGTGCGCGCCGTCGAAGCAGCGGCAGCAATGCCGCGGGCACCACTAGTTGGAACACGATGACACCGGCGGTCAGCAAGATGTCTGGCCACGGGCTGGCTAAGCCGCTCGCGAGGACACCGAAAGCAACGCCGAGGTTGACTAGGAGCGGGTAGACGGCGCGTTTCATCTGGGTAATGCGCGGTTGGGCCTGGGCCCTCTGGTCGACAGTGGCGTGTACCAGCGCCGGGAGCAGCCTCAGCAACAGTTCATAGATCGTTGCGGACATCAGCCCGATGAGCACGCCCCAGGCGAATAGCCACCAGCGCCAGTGGCCGAACTGGATGGCGGCGACGGCGCATGCGACGAGAACCGTCGCCCCACTGGCGTACATCAGACGACGAGATCGTGGGCCGTAGGGATCGCCGAGGACGCCGATTGGGCGGCGCGCCGGTTGGGCGTCGGTCATGGCGATGCTGTCATGGCGGGGCTTTACCACCCTCGATGATCAAACAAACGCGCACCGCGGATCGCACCCTCTCTGCGGCCACGTGAATGCGCATCACAGCGGCTTCTTATAACTTTCGGGTAGGCCGGGCCTGGCAGGGTTTGGTCTAGGCGTCCGGCTCGTCGTTCTCAACGCGGCTGCCCACGCTTGTCGTGTGGCTCTCATTTGGCCTGCGCGAGCCGGACGTCGCTCCAACGAGCGGGAGAGGCTCAAGAAGGGTTTGCTCTGCTCGAAGAAGCGGTGCCCTCCCAGCTCAAAACCGGTGATTGGTTTCGATGTTGAGGAGATTGGGATGGGTGCTGGTGTGGTGATCGGGATGGACCCGCACAAACGGTCAGCGACGATCGAAGTGATGGACGGCGAGGAGACGATTCTTGGTGGCGGCCGGTATGCCACCGACGTCGCCGGCTACCAGGCAATGGTGAAGTTCGGTCGCCAGTTCGAGCAGCGGACGTGGGCGATCGAGGGCTGCAACGGGATCGGTAAACACATCGCCGAGCGGCTGCTCGCCGATGGTGAGCTGGTGGTGGATGTGCCACCGAAGATGTCCGCCCGGGTCCGGGTGTTCGCCACCGGCCAGGGCCGCAAAACCGATGCCACCGATGCGCATTCGGTCGCGCTGGTCGGGACCCGGATGAGTGGCCTGCGGCCCGTCGTCAACAACGAGCAGCTCGCTGTGCTGCGGCTGCTGGTGGATCGTCGCCGGTCGTTGGGTGATGACCACACCAGGATGGTTTCCCAGCTGCACCGGTTGCTGCTCGAGCTGATCCCTGGCGGTGCGAAAACGTCATTGTCCGCGGCGCAAGCCAAGGCATTGCTGGGGAAAGTCCGCCCCCGCGACACCGCGGGGAAGACCCGGCGGCGGGTCGCCGCCGAACTGATCGCCGATCTCGAGCGGATCTACGAGCGCACGAAGGCCGCCGACAAAGAACTCAAAGAACTGCTCGCCGCAACCGGTACCACGCTCACGCAGCTGCATGGCATCGGACCCTCCGGTGCGGCGCGGCTGCTGGTGGAGGTGGGGGACATCACCCGCTTCCCGACCCGTGCGCACTTCGGGTCCTGGACCGGCACCGCACCCATCGACGCCTCATCCGGTGACCACGTGCGGCATCGGCTATCGCGGGGTGGGAACCGGCAGATCAACCGGGTGTTGCACATCATGGCTGTCGTCCAGTTGCGCAGCCCAACTGAAGGTCGCGCGTATTACGACCGGAGGAAAGCGGCCGGGAAAACCTCGATGGAAGCGATGCGCTGTTTGAAACGGCGGCTGTCCGACGCTGTTTACCGGCAGTTGCTCGCCGATGCGATCCGGCCGAGTAAGGCAGGTCCGGGAGGACACTCGGGGGCGACTACAAGCTCCAGCGCGGTCGACTCAAACCCCGATATCGACGCTTCGGAGAAGTCACTTCCCGGACCCGCCAACCATCACGTTACCCGCGCGAAAAGCTTGCGGCCAGACCGTTCTTCGGCTCGTTCCCGACGCCCCGAAACGACGCCGGCCCGCAGCCGTCGTCAAGCGCAGTCTGCTTGACGAGGGCGAGGACCGGCGCATCATCGACAGGCGGGAGCGACGCCTCGTTGACATAGAAGGGAGCCAAATGAGTGCGTCTTCTCTGGGACGCACAAGGCCGACGACAGGTCGCCAGGTGAGTGGCGTTGCGAGATCGCGCGCGAGCGCCGATGGAGCACGTCCGGTCTAACTTCGTCGGCGCGATCGGTTAGGTGCGGTTCCGTTCGGCCATCCTCCTAGGAGGGGCCGGTGGGGCATTCGGTGTAAGGGACCTGCCCCAGGTCGGAGAAGCCGGTCAGGTGAACCGTGGCGAGCGCGCCGTTCTGTGTGTAGCTGAGGTCGAACTGGACGGGCAGCGCGCCGGGACAGGTGAGGAGGACCGCGACGGTGACCGTTAGCCAAAGGGTGGCACCGGCGGGCAGGGTGGCGCCGTCGACCGGGCTCGGGGGGACTGACAACTGACCGCAAGATCCCACGGCGGCGCTCGTCGCGCGCAGTCCACCAAGCGGGAGCACTGGTTGCAATCCATGAAGAGTCAGCATGGTTGAGGATCGGTTGGCGATCTCGACACCCAGCTGCAGGTCATGTCCGACCTGAGAGGAACATTTGTTTCCCGGCTCGCTTACCGCTGTGGGCTGGACATCGGTGGTCGGCCCTGGCGATGTCGCCGGCGCCTCGGTTGGTTTGTTCGTACTGACGCGAGCCTCGGCGCGATGATTTCCTGTCACGTAACCCAGCCGCACCCCACCGACAAACGCGCCCACAATAAAGACGAGAACAATTCCGGCTAGTTGCCATCGTTGCAGTGCCGCTCTGCCCGGTCCGGTCTCGATCGTGTCCGGGCCGTCACCGTTCACCCGCGACCTGCTTCGCCTGGCCAAGCACCTCGTCGCCCGCACGTCGTTTCATCCCTTCACGGTACGGCCCGGCAGGTGACTTCCGCACACACTCCTTTCGGCCGACATCACGCTCGTCATCGCGGCAGAGCAGTGCGTTCCGCTGTTGTGGATTTAGCTACTCGCTGCGGTGATAACTGCCGCGACGACCATGCAGACGGCGGCCGCCGGAAGCGTGAAAGCCCTCCGACCTGTCCGCCACTGGTCACGGAATGGTTCAACGGTGCGGAGCAGCCCATAGCTCCCAAGGCAAAGGCCCGCGAACGCGATCATGACGATCACTAGCGCCGTCTTATCCATGGCATCGTGCTACCCGGCGCAGGGATCACAAATCCCACTGGACCGCGCGACTCGCGGCAGAACCGCGTTCACGTGAACGCGGTTCTGACGTGGGCCGCCTGGCACGACCATCGAGCGTCATCGCGGCAATTGAGGACGCTGGTGTTGTTGTAGCGCCGTACTTGTCACCCAACCGCTCGTGCAGCGCATGTGATGCACCATCGTGTAGCAGGCAGCACCGCCAGTCGGGCGTCGGCTATTGGTTTGCCGCATAGCTCGCACTGGCCATATCGGTTGTCGTGGAGCCGGGCGAGCGCCTCGTCCATTTCGGACAGGTGCACTTGTGCGTGGGCTCGCAACGCCGCGAGTTGCTCGCGTTCGAACGCGACGGTTGCGCCCTCGGGGTCATGCTCGTCGTCGAGATTGCTTCCCACCGACGCCGCCGCAACGGCCGCCAGATCTGCGGTCATGGAGGTAATGCGCCGCGAGATAGCGGCGCGCTCAGCCGTGAGCCGTACCTCGGCTTGGCGTTGTTTCACGGCCAAGCCCCTCCTTCGCGGAACGGCTCACACCGGCCACGGACGCGCATGACAGCTTCCGCCCGAAGGCGTACCGTCGGCGCCAAGAGTGGACGTCTTCGGAGAGACCCTGGCGTTGTCACCCGATGCTCGTGCGAGACCGGCGATCAGCGGCGGGTGCGATCAAGGGTTCGCCGGCCCGCTTTGAAAGGGCATCTGCTTGCCGGTCTCCAGGAGGGTCTTGAGTCCGCTGAGGATTTCGTTCCAACCGCCGCCGGCTCCGCCTGCCTCGTGGTCTCCCCGTAGCACCGCTGCCCACATCGGCGCTCCGGTGACGTCGTGGGTCACGGTCAGACGGGTGACTCCGCCACGCACGGGCGCGATATCGAAGGTGACTTGGGTGAAGGCTTCGGCCGCCATCTCCGGTGTCATGGTCATTCGCCAGGTCTGGATCAGCTTGTGCGGCGGGTCGGCTTCGATGACTTCGCCGTCGCTGATGACGTCGGGACAGCCCATCGCCTTCATCCCTTCGTTCGCGTACACCCGAAACGCGCCGCCGGTCTTCAGTTCGTAGTCCACGAGCATCGCGTAGCCGTATTTCGCTGTCCACTCCGGCGTTGTGATGGCTTCCCAGATTGCTTCAGCGCTGGCCCGAATGTAGGTGCGGTAGACCTGCACAGTCGTCTCCGCTGTTTCGGTAGTCATGTGGGTTTCTCCAGTTCGGTTTTGAGATCGGCCAGTGCCGAGACTCGGCGCTCGTACTTGCCGATCCAACGGTTGTGGATCACATGGATCGGGACGGGATTGAGGAAGTGATGCTTCTCCCGGCCGGAACGATGGGTGACGACAAGCCCTGCGTCTTCGAGGATCCGAAGGTGCTTCATGACTCCGATTCGGGTCATGTCCACCTCGGCTTCGAGTTCGCGCAACGTGCGGCCCTCGCGTTCAAAGAGCAGGTCCAGCAGCAAACGACGGGTTGGATCGGCGAGCGCCTTGAACACGCCGTTGTCGTCGTTCACACCCCGAGACAATAGGTAACCATGTGGTTACCTGTCAAGGAGTCGCTGATGGGTTCGCTGCGAGTCAGGCCTTACGAGTGCGCGCACTCGGCACGGATGCGCGTCACAGCGGCATGACAGGACGTTGTTCACGGATCTGGTTGCGGCACGATGTGGGTATGAGTGATCAGCTGTGGAGCCTCCCGTGGCCCGACGATCGAATCTGGGTTCGACTGAAGCCCGGCTGGACACCGGACCCCGACATCCGTTGGCGTATCGAGGGCAACGCGCACACCCACCGTGGACACTTCCACGTCAGGGCACGCGGAGGCCTGAGCCGTACGGTCAACGCCGCGGACGTTGTTGACGCGTCGCCGGAAGCACGACTTTGGCTCGACGGGTTTCTCAGGGGCCAAGAATCCACGCTGTTCGAGTTCATGGGCAGTTCCGAGGATCTGCTTAGTCGCGTTGACGATGACGACCTCACGCGATGGCAGACCTGGAACGCGCGATTCCGGACGAACGGCAGCGCACCGGGGTTGAACGACCTGCCTTCGCCCGTGGAAGCGCTCGGGCGGATCGCCAGCCCGGCGCCGTGGTGTCACGTCGCGGGTCGCTACTGGATCTGGCAGGAAGGCGCCTGGGTGGTTGCCACTCCGCAGCCTGACGCCGCCGAGGCTGTCGCGGGTTGGGCCTGGCCCAACACCATCTGCGCGGCGCGCGCGCACCACTCACTCGGCGACGACGACTACGGACCCGTAGTGGTTTGCGAAGACTGCCACGAAGTGACCGCGATCGTCGTCGAACCCGACACCGGAAGTACGTAAACCGCAGATCGAGACGCTCGTCAACGCGACAATAGCGGACGCACCCGATCGCGAGCAGCTGCGCCGGCTTCGCGCAGCACTTGCCTCAAAGTGCGAGATCATCCCGATGTGACGCACACGCCGCTGGAGTACAACGTCAGCGTGGTTCTGTATGGGCGCGCCGTACAGGCGAGGAATGAGTCGCGAGGGTTCCGAGTCAATCGGGTGCACGATGCTGCGCAGCGCATGCACGACTGTGCGATCTTGGCGATCGTGCTCTCGCATGCTGCGCTTGAGAGCGCATGGCATTGGGAACTGCAGGTCGCCGGTATTCCGCAACCGCCGACGTGGCCTACCGGACTCGAGAACGGCATGCGCCAGGTGGCCGCGGCGAGAGGAAGGCTCAGGCCAGCCGGGATCTCGAAGCAGGAGAAGGCGGACTTCGAACTTCTCTGCGGCTGGCGAAACTTCCTTCAGCACGCGGATGAGGGTGCGCGACAACGAATCATCGATCGTCTTGGTGCAGACTTTCACAGAGATCTTGGTCCAGACGCAGCAGAGTGGGCCATCGATGTCCTCGATCTGTACGCCGGACATTTCGCGCGCGGCATGGGAAGCCAGCCTCTCGGGCCGTCCGACCTCGTCTGGGCCGGCGGCACGAACGGCCTTTATCCCGCACCCAGCCCACCGAACCCCAGCGGACCCACTCTCTGGAAACGGTGGATTCCTAGAACCTGAACACCGCGACACTGAGAGGAACCGTCATCGCGGCAGTTGAGTGCGCTGCTGACGCCGCCGTGTGGTCCCTCGGCTTGGCGGCTTCTGACACCTACAGAACTGTCTAGTGCTGTTGACTTGAACTGTCTAACGGTCTAGACTTACACTCATGAAGCGGACGGCGCTGACGAAGAAGATCAGCGAGGCAGCAAAAGCTGCCGGCGTCGACTGGGTGTTGGTCCGCCATGGAGGGCAGCACGACGTCTATCAGTGCGGTACGGCAAGAGTGATCATCCCCCGGCACAACGACATCAACGAGATCACCGCCCTGTCGATTCTCAAGCATCTCAGCGACATCCTTGGAGAGGGGTGGTGGAAGTGACCACGGACTACGTAGCGACTGCGCGGCGGTCAGGCGACTGGTGGGCGATCAGTGTCAACGGCTTGCCGGGCGTGTTTACCCAAGCGAAGCGCCTCGACCAGGTCGCGGATGTTGCGCAGGAAGCGATCGCCCTGTTCCTCGACATCCCGCTCGAGACGATCCACGTGAGTCTCGGTCTCGATGTCGATGCCATGCTGCAAGCCGAACTTGACGAACTGGCGACCCTGCGGGCGTTGGCCGACAACGCGACGGCCGACTATGCGGCAGCGATGCGTCGTGTCATCAAGGGCATGAGCAGTGACTTCTCGCTTCGCGATATTGCGGTGATGACCCGCGTGTCGTTTCAACGAGTCAGCCAGATCCTCGCCGACCAGCGACCGCTCTCAGCGACGGTCCGCACTTGGAGTAACGCCGAGCGGGCCAGGCCCGTAACTGCGGCGAAGGGCCGACCCGCCCGCTCCCCGGCGCCGGCTCGAACCCAAAGGGTCCCCAGTGCGGCAGTTGGCGACGTCGTTGATCGCGTCGCAGCGGTCGGCGGCAAGGCGATGCGAAACGTCGCCAAGTCAATCAGTGCGATCGAGAAATCCACGTCCAAGCAGGGAACGCGAACACGCTAGCTTCGACACCCGCCCCGACCACGGCTTCGCTGCTCGACCGCAAGGACGTCGCGAGCAAACCCCGTCCTTACGGCCGGCGGCCCAGCGAGACCTCGAACCGGAGCAGCTGCGGGCCGGACCAAACAACCGTCACAGCGGCAGAAGAGTATGTCTTG
>Ga0208717_1000263_pt1 | contig 19410 bp, 17 predicted proteins | sample NGESurF53shallow_FD_184489 | JGI IMG/M metagenome (GOLD analysis project Ga0208717, IMG submission 184489) | Arctic peat soil microbial communities from Barrow, Alaska - NGEE Surface sample F53-3 shallow (SPAdes) | ecosystem: Environmental > Terrestrial > Soil > Wetlands > Peat ... | reverse complement strand
GCCGCCTTCGCCGTGGCGATCGCCTTCGACACCGCCTGGCCGTTCTTTGTCCCCTCGTGCTGGAGGTTCACGCCGTGACACCCAATCAAGGCTGGAAGCGTTTTCCGCGCCGGCTGGGACCGGCGACTGTCCTGGCCCTGGCGAGCGCCGCGATGCTCGGCGCCTGCGTTCGCCGCCCGGCCGAACCGACCTGGGCCAAGTTCGGCGGAGATCCGGGCCGCGGCGCGGTGCTGGTCGGGCGGTTCAGCTGCGGCGCCTGTCACCAGATCGCCGGTGTCCAGAACGCCAACGGTCAGGTCGGACCGCCGCTCTCGACGTTCGCCAGCCGCACGATGATCGCCGGCGTCCTGCCGAACACCCCGGAGAATCTCGTCCGCTGGCTTCGCCATCCGCAGTCGATCGTTCCGGGCAACGCCATGCCCGATGTCGGCCTCTCCGACCTCCAGGCGCGCGACATCGCCGCCTATCTCTATCGGGACCGCTGAGCGTCGTGGCCGGCCGGGCGCGCGAGGCGATCGAGCGGTTCTTCAGTTCGCCATTGGGTCCCCTGGCCTGGCTGTTCGGGATAGCCTGCGGCCTCGGCGCCGTGGGCGTCGGCGCGCTGGTCGTCATCGAGGGCGGCCTCTTCAACGCCACAGCCAGCACCCCGCACATTGCCGCCGTGGGTCTGGCGGCCCACACCGCGTTCGTCCGGTCGGTCGAGGTCCGCGCCAGGAACATCAAGGCGCCGACGCCGTTCGCCGCCTCGCAAGTGATGGCCGGATTTCACGACTACGACGCCTCGTGTGTCGCCTGCCACGGCGCGCCCGGCGTCTCCAACGCCGCTTGGGCCCACGCCATGACGCCCCCGCCGCCCTATCTCGAGGACGCCGCCCGGCGCTGGCGTCCGCGCGAACTGTACTGGATCGTCGGCCAGGGCGTGAAGATGACCGCGATGCCGGCTTGGGCCGAAGTGCGCTCGGACGGCGAGGTCTGGAACCTCGTCGCCTTCCTGGAGGCCCTGCCCTATCTCAGCGCGTCGGACTATGCGCGGATGCGGGCCAAGGCGAAGCCGGCGTCCGGCGGTCAGGCGGCGCCGCCCTTACCCTCATAGATGTCCATCACCTTGCCCAGCATCTCCAGCGCCGCCGCCTTCGGCCGCTGGAAGGAGTTGCGCCCGATGATCGAGCCGAAGCCGCCGCCGTCATGGATGGCGCGGATTTCGTCCAGGAAGGTGGCCTCGTCGGGAACCGTCGCGCCGCCGGAAAAGATGACGATGCGGCGGCCGGCGAAGGCGCACTGGACGATGTGAGCCACGCGCTCCGCCTGGGTCGCGATGGGGATGGCGCAATCCTCGAACACCTTGCGCGCCGCGTCCTGCTCGATGTGATCGGTGGGCAGCTTGACCTTGATGATGTGGGCGCCGAGTTGGGCGGCGATCTGGACGCCGTAGCCGATCACGTCGATGGCCGTCTCGCCGGCTTTGCTGAGCGCGGAACCGCGCGGATAGGACCACACCACCACCGCCAGGCCCGCCTCCTTGCCCTCCTGGGCGCAGGCGCGGAGCTGGCCGTACATCTCCAGCTCGTGGGCCGAGCCGGGGTAGATGGTGAACCCCACCGCGCAGCAGCCGAGGCGCAGGGCGTCGCGCACGCTGCCGGTGAGCGCCTGGCTGGGGTCCTTGTCGTCGCGCAGCACGTCGGCGTCGTTGGCCTTAAGGATCAGGGGAACCTCGCCGGCGAACTGGCGGGCGCCGGCCTCCAGAAAGCCCAGGGGGGCGGCGTAGGCGTTGCAGCCCGCCTCGATGGCCAGTTCGAAATGGTAGCGCGGATCGTAGGCCGGCGGGTTGGGAGCGAAGGATCGGGCCGGGCCGTGCTCGAAGCCCTGATCCACCGGCAGGATCACCAGCTTTCCGGTCCCGCCCAGCCGGCCGTGACCCAGCAGCCGGGCCAGATTGGTGAGCGTGCCGGGGCTGTCGGCGCCGTACCAGCTCAGGATTTCCCGAATGCGCGGGGTCATGGCGTGTCGCCTTTCGACGCCTTTGGCAGGATGAACCGTTCCATGGCCTTGGCGAACCCGTCGTTTTCGTTGGTCTCGGTGACGGCGCTCGCCTTGGCCTTCACCTGGTCGCTGGCGTTGCCCATGGCGATGGAAAAGCCGCTCTTGACGAACATCAGCACATCGTTGGGCATGTCGCCGATGGTGGCGATCTGAGCGGGCGCGATGTTCATCATCCGCGCCAGGGTCGCGACCACCGCCCCCTTGTTGGCCAACGGGTGGGTGACGTCGAGATAATAGGGCTGCGAGCGCGCCGCGCTGGCCCGATCGCCCAAGGCCCGCTGGACCTTCGTCTCGCAGTCGGCGACCAGGGCAAGATCATCGGAAATGCCGACGATCTTCACCGTATGGGCGAGGTCTTCCTCTCCGAAATCCTTCACCACCCGGGCGTCGAACTTCACCGTCCACGCCTCCCGCGCCACGTGAGGGGCGCCTTTGTCGCGGATCAGCCATTCGTCCGGCGTATAGACCCAGGCGTCCAGTCCCATGCCGAGGATCAGCTTCAGGGCCTGCTTGGCGGCGGTGGGATCGAGGGTGTGGCTTTCGATCACGCTGAGGTCTGGATTCACCAGCACACCGCCGTTGAAGCCGGCGACCGCAGTGTCGAGTTTCAGCGGCTCGATCAGCATCTTCATGCCGCGCGGCGGCCGGCCGCTGGTGATGGCCAGGGCGATCCCGGCCTCGCGCAAGGCCCTGGCCGCCGCCACGGCGCGGGCGGTCAGCACCTTGTCCTGGGTGACCAGGGCGCCATCCACGTCCGCCAGCATCAGGCGGATGCCGTGCTGTCCGCTCACGCCGCCCGCGCGGCCTGGTCGGGCGCCGCATAGCGCCAGGTCGGTTCGCCGGCCTTCGCCGCCGCCAGTTGCGAAGCGGCGAACTCCCAGTTGGGCAGGGCGTCGAACCAGGCTTCCAGATAGCCCTTCCGCTCGTTCTGATAGTCGAGATAGTAGGCGTGTTCCCACACGTCGCAGACGATCAGCGGCTTCACCGCCGGCGTCGTCACCGTGTCGTGCGCGTCATGGGTGGAGATGACCTTCAGAGCCCCATCGGCGTCCGCCGTCAGCCATACCCACCCCGATCCGAAGCGGGCCACCCCCTCCTTCACGAAGGCTTCGCGCAGACCGGCGAGGCCGCCGAAGGCCGCTTCGATGGCCTCCGCCAGAGCCCCGGCCGGCCGCTGGCGCCGGGGACTCATGGCCAGCCAGAAGAAGGCGTGGTTCCAGGCCTGGGCGGCATTGTTGTAGAGCTTCGGCTCGCGGGCGTCGGCGCTCTCGACGATCGCCGCCTCCAGGGTGGCGGGGTGTTTCTCCGTCTTGGCCAGCAGTTCGTTGAGGGTCTTGACGTAGGCGGCGTGGTGCTTGTCGTGATGGAAGTGCAGGGTCCTTTCGGAAATCACCGGCGCGAGGGCGTCGTAGGCGTAGGGAAGGTCGGGGAGGGTGAACATGCGGGGACTCCTTTGGCTTGATTAACCCGCGAGGCGAGGCATGGTTCAGCGGACCATCGGGCGGGAGGCTTCACATGTTGGCGCCGCCCGCGCGCTCCTACGCCCGCGCCGCGGAGATCTCGTCGGCCAGGCGACCGCTCAGTTCGGCCATGTGGTCGAAGCGCGCCTCGAAGCTACCCAGGCCCTGGGTCAGGGAGCGCAGTTCGGCGATCAGGCCGTGGCGTTCGCTTTGCGGCAGGAAGGCCTCGATGGTCTGCCAGCCGGGCCAGTCGGGGCGCGGGCCGAAGCCGAGAATCTGGCCGCGCCGCGAAGACAGCGTCGAGGTGACGTTGGCCATGGCGGTTTCGGGCACGAACACCGCCAGCTTGTCGATGGGCTCGAGGAGGCAGGCGGCGCAGCCCTTAAGCCCCTCCTCGATGGCCATGCGGCCGGCGATGCGGAAGGCCATCTCCGAGGAATCGACGGCGTGGAAGCCGCCGTCCAGCAGGGTGACCTCCAGATCGACGACCGGAAAGCCGAGGGGGCCCTTGGCCAGGCCGTCGCCGATCCCCTGCTCGACGGCCGGGATCCACTGGCGCGGCACCGCCCCGCCGGTGATCTTGCTGACGAAGGCGAAGCCGGACCCGCGCGGGCGCGGCTTGATGGCGATGGTGACGTCGGCGAACTGGCCGTGGCCGCCGGTCTGCTTCTTGTGCCGGCCGCGCTGGGTGGCGGCGGCCTTGATGGTCTCGCGATAGGGGGTCAAAGGCGGCGCGGTGGTGATCTCGACGCCGAACCGGCGCTTCAGGCGCTCCAGCGCCAGGCGCACGTGGCCGTCACCCTGACCGGCGACGAGGATTTGGTGGCTTTCGGGGTCGTGGCTGACGTGTAGCCCGGCATCCTCCTCGATCAGCTTGGCCAGGGCGCCGGAGAGCCGCACATCGTCCTTGCGGTTGGCCGCCGCGATGGCCAGGGCATAGAGCGGCGGGCGGTCGGGGCGCGGCGGCGCGCCGGCCGGCCCGCCGGACCCGGCCGACAGCACATCGCCGGCGGCCGCCTGGTCGATCTTGCCGATCGCAACCACATCGCCGACTTCGGCCCGAGCGATCTTCTTGAGCGCCGCGCCCTGCACCGAGAACAGGCCCCCCGCCCGGCCGCGCTCGCCGTTGGGCAGAGTGAGGTCGGCCCCGTCGGCCAGAGCTTTGCCGAACACCCGGGCGTAGGCGAGCTTGCCCGCCTGACCGGCGTAGGCGGTCTTGACCACATAGGCGGCCGGCGAAGCGAGGCCCAGTCGGGCCGCGGCCCGCTCGGGCGCCGGCGTTTCGTGACGCAGGGCCTTGAGGAGCCGGCGCACGCCAAAGCCGTTCAGGGCCGAACCGAAGAACACCGGCGCGATCAGGCCCTCGTTCATGTCGCGCACCAGATCGGCGAACACCAGGTCGCGGCCCGGATTGGCGTCGTTGAGGAGCTGCTCCATCAGTTCGTCGTCGAAGTCGGCCAGCTGTTCGAGCATATGGAAGCGGGCGTCGGCCTCGATCTGAGCGAGCTCGGGACCAAGGTCGGTGAGCTCGGAAGCCTGGCCGGCGCGGTAGACGAAGGCGCGTTCCAGGGCGAGATCGACGAAACCGGCCACCCGTTCGTCCTTCATTATCGGCAGTTGGCGGGCGACCAGGGGGACGGCGCTGACCGGGGCGAGGGCGGCCAGCAGGGCGTCCAGTGGGCCCCGCGCCTGATCCATCTTGTTGATGAACAGGGCGCGCGGGACGCCCAGTTGCTCCAACTGGCGCAGGAGCGGCTGAAGCAGGGCCGCCTTGGCGCTCTCCGGTTCGGCGACGATCAAAACCAGATCGACGGCCGGCAGAGCGGCGTCGGCCTCGGCGGCCAACTCCACAGAACCAGGACAATCGATCACCGCGTAACGGTCGCCCAGAAACTCGAAGCCGGCCAGGTTGAGCTCCACCGAATGGCCCCGCGCCCGGGCTTCGGGGCTCGAGTCGCCCACCTTGTCGGCCGCCCCGCCGCCGGCCCGCCGGTCGATGGCGCCGGAGGCCAGCAGCATGGCTTCCATCAGGGTGGTCTTGCCGGCGCCGGTGGGTCCGACCAGCGCCAGGGCGCGCACCTGGCCCGCGGTTTGGGTCATCGGTCGTCCTCCGTTTGCCTTGGGCGTTTGCCTTGGGCGCGGATGCTAGCAGACGCGGGCGCCGCTTTGCTACGCCCCTCGCGGTAGGGCGTTGGCCTTCGTGACGGCCAACGGGTAAAGAGCCCTCGATCGCCCTGCCGAGGAGCCCCGCGTGGCCCGCCTGTTCAACGCCTATGTGATGGTGGATTGGAGCGCCGCCTCCAAACGGACCACCGGACCCGATTCCATCTGGATCGGCGTTCTGAAACGCGACGTGCGTTTTCGCCTGGCCTTCGAGGCTCACAACCCGGCGACGCGCAAAGAGGCCGAGGCGCTGATCGGCGCGATCCTCGACGACCGGGCCAAGCACCACGAGCGCACGCTCATCGGCTTCAATTTCGCCCTGGGCTTCCCGCGCGGCCTCGCCGCCGCCCTGAAGCTGGCCGGCGAGGCGCCGTGGAGCGCGCTCTGGTCCCAGATCGATCGGATGGTCAAGGACAAGGCCGACAACACCAACAACCGCTTCGGCGTCGCCTCGGAAATCAATCGGCGCCTGACCGGAGGGCCCTTTCCGTTCTGGGGTTGCCCGCCAAGGGACACCCTCACCACCTTGCAACCCAAGCGGCCGCGCCCGCACGGACCGGCCGACCTGCCGGAATTCCGCCACACCGAATTGGCCGCCAAGGGCGCGGCCCCGCTGTGGAAGCTGTCCTACGGTAGCTCGGTGGGCGGCCAGACGATCCTCGGCATTCCCATCGTGCGCCGCCTAGCCAAAGCGCGCGGCGACAAGCTCAAGGTCTGGCCGTTCGAAACGGGCTGGAAGGCGCTCGGCGAAGCGGACTTGGCCGGTGTGCAAGTGGTCGCGGCCGAGATCTATCCCTCGCTCGTGGGACCCGCGCCTGTGGCGGGCGAGAGCCGCGATCTCACCCAGGTCCGCGCCCTGGCCGAACATTTCGCCAGGCTCGACGAAGCGGGCAAGCTCGGCGCCCTGTTCGCCCCCGCCAAAGGGACCGCCATCGACGTCATCGTCGATGCCGAACGCGAAGAAGGTTGGATGCTGGGGGCCTAATCCCGCCTCGCCAGCATCCAGAAACGCCCCAGCAACAGGCCGGCGGAGAGGAGGCTGCCGGCGACGATGGCCCAGATGATGCCGGCGATCCCCAGATGGACGGCGATGGCCAGAGTCCAGCCGAGCGGAATCATCACGAACGCGTAGCTCGCCAGGTGGGTCAGGGTAGGAACAAGCACATCGCCGCGCGCCCGCAACGACTGGGCGACCACCACCTGCAGGGCGTCGGGGATCAGGAACAGGCAGGCCAGCGCCAGTCCGCCGGCGGCCAGGGCGATGGTGGCCGGATCGGTGGTATAGCCCGAGGCGATCAGGCGCGCGGCTGGCCAGATCGCCAGGGCGGCGGCGATCGCGAACGCCGCCGTGACGCCAAAGCCGATGAAGGCGGCCCGATTGAGCGCGGCGGGCCGTCTCGCTCCGAAGGCGCGCGCCACCATGACCGCCGTCGCCGTCGCCATGCCCAAGGGGACCATGAAGACGAACGACACCACATTCAGAACCACGGTGTAGGCGGCAACCACCAGGGCGCTGATCGAGCCGGCGATGAGGGTCATGGAGGCGAAGGCCGCCACCTCGAAGAACCCCGACGCCCCGGCCCCATAGCCGATCCGCCGCTGTTCGACCTCGCGAGGCCGGTCGCGTGGCAGCTTTTGGAACACGCCCAGGGCGCGCGCATCGGACATGCGGGCGATATAGATTATGAGCGCGAGGGTCAGGAGCGAGCGCGAGGAAAAGGTCGCCCAGGCGGCACCCGAGGCGCCCAGGGCCGGCAAGCCGAAGCGGCCCGGCACCAGGGCCAGATTGACCGCCAGGTTGACTATATTGGCGCCCCACATGAACAGCGTCACCGGGCGGGGCCGCCCCAGCCCTTCCATCCACGATCCGGCAGCCACCGACAGGGCGAAGCTGGGCATCGAAAGGGCCAGGACGATGAGCGGCGCGGTGGCGCCGTCGGCGAGGCTCCGGGCGATGCCGCTGACATGCAGCAAGGCCGGTCCGCCGGCGATCATGGCCGCCATCGCCGCCGTGCCGATCCAGAAGGCGTAGGCGAGGCCGCGACGAAGGGCGCCGCCGGCCAACTCCGGCCGGCCCTCCCCCAGGGCGCGCGAGGCCATCACCTGCACCCCCGAAAGCAGGCCGATGGCGGTCACCACCACCACGCTGGCCAGGGTCCAGCCGAGGGCCAGATAGCCCAGCTGCACCGCCGAATAGCGCCCCACCACCACAACATCGGTGAGGCCCATGGTCATCACCCCCACGCGCGAAGCCACGACCGGACCGGCCAGGCGCAGCAGCTCGGCGAGATCGGCGCGAACGGGGGACGGCGCCATCGTCTACCGCGCCGCCCGCTCCACGCTCGCGATGCGCTCGGCCTTCAGTTTTTCAGCGACCAGGAAGGCCAGCTCCAGGGCCTGTTCGCCGTTGAGGCGCGGATCGCAGTGGGTGTGGTAGCGGTCGCCCAGCTCGCCCTCGACCACCGAGCGCGCCCCGCCCAGGCATTCGGTGACGTTCTGGCCGGTCATCTCCAGGTGGACGCCGCCGGGGTGGACGCCCTCGGCGCGCGCGATCTCGACGAAGCTCCTCACCTCCGAAAGGATGCGATCGAAGGGCCGGGTCTTGTAGCCGTTCTGGGCCTTCAGAGTGTTGCCGTGCATGGGATCGATGGCCCACACGACCTGGCGGCCCTCGCGCCGGGTCGCCCGCATCAAGGCCGGAAGCCGCTCGGCGATCTGGTCGGCGCCGAAGCGGCCATAGAGCGTCAGGCGCCCTGCCTCGTCGCCCGGATTGAGCGCTCCGATGAGCCGCAGCAGTTCGTCCGCCTCCAGGGTGGGGCCGACCTTCAGGCCGATGGGATTGTTGATCCCGCGCATGAACTCTACATGCGCGCCGTCCAGCTGGCGGGTGCGCTCGCCGATCCACAGCAGATGGGCCGAGACGTCGTACCAGTCGCCGGTTGTGGAATCGACGCGGGTCATGGCCTCCTCGAAGCCCAGCAGCAGGGCCTCGTGGCTGGTGAAGAATTCCACTCGGTGCATCTCCGGATGGCTCTGCGGGGTGACGCCGATGGCGGCCATGAAGGCCAGGGCCTCGCTGATCTTGTCGGTAAGTTCGCGGTAGCGCGCGCCCTGCGGGCTGCCCTCCACGAAGCCCAGCGTCCAGCGATGGATGTTGTGCAGGTCGGCGTAGCCGCCGCCGGCGAAGGCGCGGAGCAGGTTGAGGGTGGCGGCCGATTGGGAATAGGCCTTCAGCAGGCGCTCCGGATCGGGCGTGCGCGCGGCGGCTTCGAAGGCCATGGCGTTGATGTTATCGCCCCGGTAGGCGGGCAGGGTGACTGAGCCGACCGTCTCGGCGGGGGCCGAGCGGGGCTTGGCGAACTGGCCGGCCATGCGCCCCACCTTCACCACCGGCGCTCCGCCGGCGAAGGTCAGCACCACCGCCATCTGCAGGATCAGGCGAAAGGTGTCGCGGATGTTGTCGGCCGAGAACTCCTCGAAACTCTCGGCGCAATCACCGCCGTGCAGAAGGAAGGCCTCGCCCGCCGCCACCCGCGCCATCAGGCCCTTGAGCCGCCGCGCCTCGCCGGCGAACACCAGCGGCGGCATGCGGCGCAATTCCGCTTCCACGGCAACGAGCGCCGCGAGGTCGGGATAGTCGGTGGGCAGATGCCGGGCCGGCAACCGCCTCCAGGACGCGGGCGTCCAGGCCGGGGTCATGGTGAGGGCCTTTTGTCGAAGGGCGCGGCTTTTAGCGCGGACGGGAAGGGATGGCAAAGAGAGGCGCGACCAAGGCAACGCGCGAGTCGCGTGTCGGTCGGTGTTCCATTGGGCGGTCGCCGCCGACAAGTTGTCGGCGCGGCCTTGACAATGCCAATGAGGGGTAGAGTGTTTCTCTCGAGGGCGGGCATGCATCCAACACCTTGGAACCTGGGGACGATCCCCGCGCAACGGACCGCCAGGACGGTGGGCGTCATCGAAGGAACGCCCACAGATCGCCGCGCGGTAAGGGCGCCGAGGCGGGGAACACATTGCAGAGGGGACGACGCGCCATGAAGATCACACCGAGAATCTCCGGATGGGCCGGGCTTGCCGCCGCCCTGACCCTGCCCGCCGCCTTCCATGCCACGGCGGCGCCGCCGACCGTGCCGATGAAGGAGATCAGGATCTACAACAACAGCCTGTTGGGACCGATCTATCCGGTTATCTCCACGCCCAAGCAAGGCAAGGATGAGTGGCTTCAAGGGGTGTTCAAGGTTCCGAAAGCCAATCTCAAAACGCAACTTTACGGAAATACCAACGTCTACCGCATCTACATTAATCCGACCACCGGCGGGATCGCACCCGACAAATTTGTTACATTGCTGGTCCCCTTATACACACAGATACTGCCGACCAACCAGGGGCTGGTTCCCGATGAGTTCATCAACTGGTGGAAGGGTGGCCGCACCAGCCTGTATGACGTGGCGAAGGCCATCAAGACCGATTACGACAAGGACAAAAAGAACCCGACAACGCCGATCGCGGGCGCGGCGCTGGTCATCTGCACAAAGGGCTGCAACGAGCCGCCGGCCATCTATCACAGCGCCAAGGACGAAGGCGACCTACCGGCCAACGACCCGACCCAGCTGACCGAATACACCATGGGCGGCATCGACGAGGGCACCGACCCGATCACCTTCAAGGTCGATCCTGTCGATTACGACATCTCCTATGTCGATCAGGTCTATCTGCCGGTCGCCATGGAGGCCGTGGACAACCTGTTCATCGGCTGGATCGGGACGATCCAGGACGTGGGGCAATTCAAGGGCGCCTTGCAGACTTTTCTGGACTCGCCGAAATATCCGGGGTGGCCGACTTACGTCGATAATTCCAAGCCGCCGCAGCCGTTCCTGAGAATCCCGTCGTCGGGAACGATATACGCCTCCGAGTCCGGGGCCCATCCCAGCCCTGATCTGACCTTGCCAGGCGAATCGTTCAACGCCATGACCAAATATTGGAAGAGCTGCACCGGCCCGGCGCCCGGCGGTTCGGCCGGGTGCGGAAAAATCCAGGAAGTCGAAGCCCTCTGGCTGGCGAACTATGCGGCCTACAAGGCGGACTGGATAGCGGCGGAATGTATCGGTAAACTTCCTGACACGCCGGATGTCGAAAAGTCCCTGTTGCCGCACGTCTATGGCTGGGCGGCGTACAACGAGGCCCCGCCCCCCGCCAAATGCATGAAGGAGATAACCAATCCGATTTATAACACGCCTGGCTATACCAAGAAGACATACCAGGAAGTCACGGAGCGATATAAGGAACTTCAGTACGAAACACCGGGCGGCATATTCAATCCATATGTGAAGCTTGTGCATTTTAAGCCGTTTCTCGACATGACCAACGCCTACGCCTTCTCCATCGATGACCAGGTGGGCAACATGGATACGACCGGCGCCGGCCTTGTCATCGCGGTCGGCGGCAAAGCGGGCCTGCCCAACGAGTTCCCCTACGATCGAACCAAGAATGTGGAGGTGACCGTGGGGGCGCCGCTCGACAGGCCGCGGTGGGTCGAGCATGGTTTCTGCACGCGCTACCCCGCCAGGACCCCGTGCCTGGTGACCACGCGCTTTGCGCCGAACAGCCTGACCTTCAATCTCGAGACCCTGCTATACCCGGTCAGGGTGTCGCTTCTGGATGGCGCCGGCGTGAGGTATACGTTTGTGATCACCAAGGGACCGCCCTATCCGCCCTCGCCGGGCACCAACTCCGTCATCAAGTGCCTGGACCAATTCGCTTTCTGCGCTGGCATCAAGGCCTATACGGACGCGAGCAATCCAAAATTGCCCCCGGTAAACGCCGTCGTAACGCCACCGCCAAACGAACCTTAGCGGCAAGGTTCGGCCGGATCGCCCGATCCGGCCGAAGTCTAACGGACCACCGCGCCTCACCCGCCGATCGCCAGTCCAGGCGGGGCGTAGGCCTCGCGCATGGTCACCAACTCCTCGGCGGCGGTGGGGTGGACGGCGCAGGTTTCGTCCCATTGGGGCTTGGTGACACCGAGCTTGATGGCGATGGCGGCCATCTGGATCATTTCGGGAGCGTCGGGGCCGACGACATGGCAGCCGAGAATCTTGCCCGTCCGCGCCTCCACCACCAGCTTCATCAGCATCCGCTCCTCGCCGCCGTAAAAGGTCGCCTTCATCGGCCGGAACACCGAGCGGTAGATGTCGATCTTGCGGCCGCCGTGGCGGGCGTCGGCTTCCGAGAGGCCCACGGCGCCGACCGGAGGCTGCGAGAAGACCGCGCTGGCGACGTTCTGGTGGTCGAAGCGGGTCGGGCGAGCGTGAAATTCGGTTTCGGCGAAGGCCGCGCCCTCACGGATGGCCACGGGGGTGAGGTTGATGCGGTCGGTCACGTCGCCGACCGCCCAGATGTTTTCGACATTCGTCCGGGAGAAGTCATCGACGACGACCGCGCCGCGCGCGTTCAGCGTCACGCCCGCCGTCTCCAGGCCCAAGTCCGCCGTATAAGGCGCCCGCCCGGTGGCGAACATCACCACGTCGGTCTCCCGCGCCTGTCCTTGCGAGAGGTGGCTGACCACGCCCCCGTCGGTCTTTTCCAGGGCGTTGTGCTCGCAGCCCAGGATGACCTTGATCCCGCGCCGCTCCAATTCGCCGGCCAAGTGGGCGCGCACGTCGTTGTCGAAGCCGCGCAAGATGTTGGCGCCGCGATAGATCAAGGTGGTCTCCACCCCCAGGCCGTTGAAAATGCCGGCAAACTCCACCGCGATATAGCCGCCGCCGACGATGAGAATCCGTTTGGGGAGTTCGGGCAGGTGAAAGGCCTCGTTGGAGGTGATGGCGTGCTCGATACCGGGCAGGCCCTTGGGGAGCGTCGGCCAGGCGCCGGAGGCGACGAGGATCTTCGCGGCGCTCACGGTATCGGGCTTGCCATCGAGAGCCACGGTGTGGGGGCCGGTCAGACTCGCCCGGGCGTGGACCAGGTCGGCGCCGGCGTTCTGCAGATTGGTGACATAGACGCCCGACAGGCGCGCGATCTCGATGTCCTTGGCGTCGCGAAAGGCGTTCCAGTCAAAATGGGTTTCGCCGTGGGCCCAGCCAAATCCTTCGGAAGCCTTGAAGGTTTGCGAGAATTCGCTGGCGTAAACCATGAACTTCTTTGGGATACAGCCACGAATAACGCAGGTGCCCCCGACCCGATCCTCCTCGGCGATAGCCACCCTGGCGCCGCTCAGCGCCGCCATCCGCGCCGCCCGCACCCCGCCCGATCCGGCCCCGATGACGAAGAGATCGAAGTCGTAGTCCGCCACTTGTGGCGCTCCTTCCTAAGGGTAGAGGGTGATCACGCCCGCGTCGGTCCCAATCAGCGCCCGCTCGGCGAGATTCAGAAACAGACCATGTTCGACCACGCCGGTAATCGCCTTGAGCGCCGCCGCGAGGTCGGCCGGCGCGGCGATGGCGCCGCAGGCTAGATCGTAGATGAGGTTGCCGCTGTCGGTGCGGACAGGCGCGCCGTCCCGCGAACGAAGCCTGGGCGCGCCGCCGACGCCAAGGGTCTCAAGCAAGTCGGCGATGCGCCGCGCCGTGGTCGCGTGGCCGAACGCGACGACCTCGATTGGCAAGGGGACTTGCCCCAGCGTTTTCGTTGGCTTGCTGGCATCGGCTATGACGACGCATCGGCGTGAGGCGGTCCACACCAGCTTTTCGCGCAGCAGAGCCGCCCCGCCGCCCTTGATCAGCGCCAGGCGCGGCCCAATCTCGTCGGCGCCGTCCACCGTCAGATCGATTTCACCGGCCCCGTCCAGGTCGATGAGATCAATGCCCAGCGAGCGCGCCAGGCCGGCGGTCGCCTCCGAGGTCGCCACGCCGCGAACCGCGATGGCGCGCGCCGCCAGGGACTTGACGAACCAGGCCGCCGTCGTGCCGGTGCCGAGGCCCACGGTCATGCCCGCCTCGACCAGCGCCGCCGCCGCCTCGCCCGCGGCGCGCTTCTGATCGTCGGACGTCACGCGGCGCCGGCCTTTTCCCGCCGCTTGCGGGCGCGGAAGGCCGTCGCCCAGCCCGCCTTTTCCACCTGAGACCCTCGCCCAAGCGCCAGGGCGTCGGCGGCGACATCGCGGGTGATCGTCGAACCTGAACCGGTGTAGGCGCCCGCGCCGATGGTGACCGGCGCCACCAGGGCGGTATTGGAGCCGATAAAGGCCCCTTCCCCCACATGGGTCTCGAACTTGTCGAACCCGTCGTAGTTGCAGAAGATCGTCCCGGCCCCGATGTTGGCGCCCGCCCCCACCGCGCCGTCGCCCAGATAGGCCAGATGATTGGCCTTGGCGCCGGCGCCGACCGCGACGTTCTTGACCTCGACGAAATTGCCGATGTGCGCGCCCTCGCCGATGTCGGCCCCCGGCCGCAGCCGCGCATAGGGCCCGATGAGAGCGCCGGCCCGCACTCTCACGCCCTCCAGGTGGCTGAACGCGCGGATCACCGCCCCGGCCTCCACGACGACGCCCGGTCCGAACACCACATAGGGCTCGACCACCACCCCGCCGGCGATCCGCGTGTCCCACGACAGATGCGCCGTATCGGGCGCGGTCATGGTGACGCCGGCGGCCATCAGGGCGGTTCGGCGGCGGGCCTGGAATACGGCCTCGGCGGCGGCCAGCATGGCTTGTGAATCGACCCCGGCCACCGTTTCCTCATCGGCGAAGGCGACACGCGCTCGGCGCCCGTGGGCGCGGGCCAACGCGATGACATCGGTCAGGTAATATTCCTCCTTGGTGTTGTCGTTGCGCACCCGCGACAAGAGATCGAACAGGAGGCCGCACTCAGCGACCAGGACGCCGGAATTGCAGGCTCCTATGGCCAGTTCCTCCGGCGTTGCTTCCTTGGCCTCGACGATGCCGAGCAGCGATCCGTCGTCTCCCATCACCAGCCGGCCATAAGCACGGGCGTCGGCGGGCTCGAAGCCCAGCACCGCGATATCCGCGCCGGCCCCCCGCGCGTCGAACAGCGGCGCCACGGCCTCGGCGGTCAGGAGCGGCACATCGGCGTAGGTCACGATCACGTCGCCTGAAAATCCGGCCAGCGACTCGCCCGCCGCCAGGACGGCGTGAGCGGTCCCCAGCGGCGGCTCCTGTAGGGCGATCGACGCATCGCCCAGGCGAGCGGCCACGTGGGCGCGCACTTGCGGGGCCTGCGCGCCCACCACCACGACGACCGGGGCACAACGGAGTTCGAGCGCGGTGTCTATGGCATGATCGACCATGGCCCGGCCGCCGATTCCGTGGAGCACCTTGGGGACGGGCGACTTCATCCGCTCGCCCTTGCCGGCGGCCAGAATGACCGCGGCTCTGGGACGGGCGGGCGTGGCGGTCATACGCGGGGATCCTCGGGTGGGCGGCCAAACCTTGCCATGCGCATGGCTTTAGACGAAACCGCGACGCGTTTCGATCCAGGAGTTGGCCTTGCCCATCGACCTTCCCGATCTCGCCGGCGCGGTCGTCGTGTTCGACCTGGATGGCACGCTCATCGACACCGCGCCTGATCTTGTCGGAACGCTGAATGTCCTGCTGGCCGAGGAAGCCCTCCCGGCTCTCACCATGGCCGAGGCGCGGCCGATGATCGGCCAGGGCGCCCGCGCCATGCTGGCCAAGGGTCTCGCCGCCGCCGGCGCGCCGCTTGGCGAGACGCGGATGGCGGCCTTGTTCGAGCGCTTCATCGCCCATTACCGCGCCCACATCGCCGATGCGAGCCGCCCTTTTCCCGGCGTGGTGGCGGCGCTCGATACGCTGACGGTGGCGGGGGTTCGCCTGGCCGTCTGCACCAACAAGCGGACCGATCTTTCCCTCGCCCTGCTCGAAGCCCTGGGGCTGGCCAGCCGCTTCGCCGCCATTGTCGGGCCCGACGCCGCCGGCGCCGCCAAGCCCGACCCCCGCCACCTGGCCGCCGCCATCGAGCGGGCCGGCGGGCGGCGGGACTTCGCGGTCATGGTCGGCGACTCGGCCTCCGACGCCGGGGCGGCGCGCGCCGCCGGCGTGCCGCTGGTGCTGGTGAGTTTCGGCTACACCGAGGTTCCCGCCCGCGAGCTGTCGCCCGACGCCCTCATCGACCACTTCGACGAGCTGGCAGGAGCCTGCGCCCGCCTCCTGCGGCCTTGTCGACTTCCGGCCGAGTCGTTAAGAACCCCTCCCCCGGACGCGTAGCTCAGCGGAAGAGCACCTCGTTCACACCGAGGGGGTCGCTGGTTCGATCCCAGCCGCGTCCACCACCCGCCCCTTCGTTTGCCGCAAGCGGTTCGGCCGCGTCCGGCGACTGCACGACCTTCGAGCGAATGTAGGAGGCCGCCGGTGATCCTACTCATCGGTCTTCGCGCCGGCGCGCCGCCTCGATCGCGGCGATGTCGATCTTCTTCATCGTCATCATCGCTTCCATCGCGCGCTTGGCGGCGGCGCGGTCCGGGTCTGTCGTCGCATCGAGCAGCACGCGCGGCGTTATCTGCCAGGAAAATCCCCAGCGATCCTTGCACCAGCCGCACTGGCTCTCCTCACCGCCATTGCCCACGATCGCATTCCAGTAACGGTCCGTGTCCTCCTGGTTTTCGGTGAGGATCATGAAGCTGACCGCCGGGTTCGGCTTGAAATTTGGCCCGCCATTCAGACCGATGAACACCTGTCCCAGGACGGTGAAGTCGACGGTGAGTTCCTCGCCCGCCTTCGCGGACGGATTGTCCGCGGCGGAGGCGTGACCTTGCCCGACCCGGCTGTCGGGGAACACGCTGGCGTAGAACTCGGCCGCCTCGCGGGCCTTGCCGCGGTCGAACCACAGGCAGGTGGTCATCTTGCTCAAGTTCGTTCTCCTTCTAAAGGGACTTCGCCTCCGGCAGGGCGTTCACCACCGGCGTGAGCCAGGCGCCGAGCGCCTTCCAGGCCGCGTCGCCATCGTCCATCAGGCCTAGGCGGACGATCACGGCGGCCTTGGAGGGGACGATCAGGGTGACCTGGCCGTTGTGGCCCTGGGCGGAGAAGGCGTCGAGGGGGCCGGCGCCGCCCGTCAGCGAGGGCGGCTTGGCGCCCGCCTTGGCCTCCAGCCAGAATCCGGCCCCGTAGGTGGGCTCGACGGTGGGCGTGCGCGCGAACTTCACCCAGGCCTCGGGGAGGATGCGCCGGCCGCGCCACACCCCGTCAAGCCGGTAGAATTCGCCGAAGCGGGCGAAGTCTCGGGCCGTAGCGTAGAGGAACGAGCCGCCTCCGAAAGTGCCGGCGGCGTCGAATTCCGGCTGGGCGGTGGTCATGCCCAGGGGATCGAACAGGCTGGCGCGCATCCATCCAGCTATCGCCGCTCGCCTCGCCGCCGGCGTTCGCGAGTCGGGGAACAGGCGCGCCTGAAGTTCGGCCGCCGCCAGGACGAAGGCGCCGGTGGAATAGTTCCAGTGCGTCCCCGGGGGGAAGGCTTGTGGCCTGGCCGCCGCATAGGCGGCGCAGTCGAGCCTTCCGGGGCCAAACAGCATCTTGGTGGCGTCCGACTGGGCCGGATCGTAGTCCGCCTCGTCCCATTTCAGGCCGTCGGTTAGGGTGAGCAGGGCGCGCAGGGTCAGCTTGGGATCGGGCCGCGCCACGACTGTGAGCGGCCGGTCGATATCCACCCTGCCCTGCCGCACCGCGACGCCCGTGAGGGCATGGGTCACCGACTTGGTCATCGACCAGGCGATGTGTCGCACCGCCGGTCCATGGTCGGGACCATAGCGCTCGAAGACCAGGGCGCCGTTCTGGACGATGAGGAAGGCGTCGGTCTGGCCGATCGCCTTGACGGCGCCGCCCGCCGCGATCGCCCAGGCGCGCTCCGCAGGAGCGAGATCACCGCGGCGGTTTCCGGTGGGCCATGCGTCGGACGCGGGGGCCGCGAAACCCTTCGCCGCGCCGGCCAGAAACGGCGCGCCGGCGAAGGCGGCGCTCAAACCTATGGCGAACTGCCTTCGCTTCATGCCACCTTCACCTCTCGTTAGCTTTCGACGCGGAGTTCTGGAGGCAATGCCGATGAGTTGCAATTGGCGATCCGCCGCCCCGATTGTCCTGCTGGTGGCGGGACCGGCGCTCATGGGCGCCGCAGCGCCCGCGCCGCCCCCGCCCATCGTGCAGATCGGCTCGGCCTATATCGCCAAGCAGCTTTGCTCCTGCCTGTTCGTGGCCGGTCGCGGCGAAGCCTCCTGCCGGGCCGAATTCAAGCCGGACATCGATCCCTTCACTGTCGTCATCGACCGCGCCGGACTTCCGGCCAGGGCCAAGGTCGCCGCCAGCCTCGGCCCGGTTCTTGGCGAAGCGACGTTCAGCCGCGGCTTTGGTTGCGTGGTGGCTAGATGAGCGCCGACCCCCCTCCCCCGGATCCGCCATCGGCCCTGGCCCCCGACGCGAGCGCGCGCGGCGCTCCCGCCGCCCCGCTAGCCGTTTCGACCAAGCTCTTTTATGGCCTGGGTTCGGTGGCCTTCGGGGTGAAGGACAACGGTTTCAGCTATCTTCTGCTGATCTTCTACAATCAGGTCGTCGGCCTTCCCGTGCTGCTGGTTGGGGCGGCGATCATGATCGCCATGTTCATCGACGCCTTCGCCGATCCGATCGTCGGCCAGATCTCGGACAACTGGCGCTCGCGCTGGGGTCGGCGCCACCCGTTCATGTATGCGGCCGCCCTACCCGTGGCGATTTCCTACCTGGCCTTGTGGAATCCGCCGCATTGGTCGGCCGCCCACCTCTTCTGGTACCTGACCGGGGTCGCCATCGTCATCCGCACCTTCATCACCTTCTACGAGGTGCCGAGTTCCGCCCTGGCCGCCGAACTGACGCAGGGGTACGACGCGCGGACCGTCCTCTTGAGCTACCGCTATTTCTTCGCCTGGGTCGGCGGCTTGGCGCTCTATCTCGTCACCTTCAACTTCCTCCTGGTTCCCGACGCCCACCATCCGGTCGGCCAGACCAATCCGGTCGGCTTCGCCCGCTATGGCCTGCTGGCGGCGGCGATCATGCTGGTGAGCATTCTGGTCTCGACGGCCGGCACGCACCGGCACATTCCCAGCTTCCGCGCGCCGCCTGTCCGCCATCTGGGCCTTATGGCCATCGCCCGCGAGATGATCGCCAGCTGGTCGAACCGGTCATTTCTCTTCCTCACCCTGTCGGGCCTGGCCGTCTCCATGGCCGCCGGCCTGGGCGCCTCGATGAACATCTACTTCCTCACCTATTTCTGGGAGTTTTCCTCCCCCCAGATCGGCATTCTGGTGGTGGGCGTGTTCGCCTCGGCGATCATCGCCCTGCTGGCCGCCGCGCCCCTGTCGCGCCGGTTCGGCAAGCGCGGCGCGGCGATCGGCCTGATCGTCCTGTCGGTGATCGTGGGCCTGGCGCCGATGGTCCTGCGGCTGGCGCATCTGGCCCCGCCCAACCACACCGCCGCCCTGTTCGCCCTGGTGTTTGGCCAGTCGATCGTTTCCACCGCCCTCTATATCGCCGGCACCACCCTGATCTCGGCCATGCTCGCCGACGTGGTGGAGGATGGCGAACTCAAGACCGGCCGCCGCGCCGAAGGGCTGTACTTCTCGGCCTCGACCCTCGTCGCCAAGGCCGTTTCCGGCATCGGCATTTTCGCCGCGGCGATGATTCTCGCCCTGATCGGCTTTCCCGCCGGCGCCCGACCGGGCCAAGTGGCGCCCGAGGTGATCGCACACTTGGCGCTCGTCTATGTGCCGATCAATCTCGTCCTCTACGGCGCCGCCCTCGCCCTGATGCTCA
>Ga0208717_1000262_pt1 | contig 19518 bp, 18 predicted proteins | sample NGESurF53shallow_FD_184489 | JGI IMG/M metagenome (GOLD analysis project Ga0208717, IMG submission 184489) | Arctic peat soil microbial communities from Barrow, Alaska - NGEE Surface sample F53-3 shallow (SPAdes) | ecosystem: Environmental > Terrestrial > Soil > Wetlands > Peat ... | reverse complement strand
GACCGCAGACCAAGGGCAAGATCGAGTCGACGATCCGGTTTATCAAGTCGAGCTTCTGGCCCGGTCTGGAGTTCGGCACGCTGGCGGAACTGAACCGGCAGGCGCTGCTGTGGTGTGGAGAAGCCAACCGGCGCGTGCATGGCACCACGCGAGAGGTCCCGCTGGAACGGCTGATGCGGGAAGGACTGACGCCATTGAACGGGCAGCCGGACTACGACACCAGCTATGTCAGCCATCGCCAAGTGGCGAAGGACTGCCTGGTGAGTTACCGCGGCAACCGCTACTCGGCGCCGCACCACTACGCGGGCAACAGTGTCGTGGTACGTGAACCGCTGGACACGGGTACGATCCGCATCTTCCATCAGCGGGAGTTGATCGCCGAACACAAGCTGGGCACAGGCACGGGTGGGATGATCATCGACCCGGCGCATTATGCCAAGCTGCCGCGCAGAGAACGCATCTTGACCTTGACGGCGCCAGCTGTCATCGCCGAACTGACGCCCGGCCCCGGTGTAGGTCTGCATCATCCCGTGCCGGTCGTGGAACTCCGCTCGCTGGCGATCTACGAGGAGGTGGCCCATGTCGCTGCAGTCTGAACGCCTGCTCTCGCACATGCTGCGGCTGCGGCTCTCGTATCTACCCAACTGCTATGAGGCCAGGGATCTGATAGATGAGATCAACAAAATCCTGCTCAACCATCCCGGATTGCGTGGTCGCGCAAATGATCGACCAGCGGACAGCGCCCCGAGGGCTTCAGAACTTTTTTCTGAGCACATCCTCGAACATCGCCTTATCCAGTGCTTTTTTACGAGCCAGCCCATAGATGCACTAAGGATTCTCTCCTTGGCTGCTCATACCCTGAAGTCGTGTCGATTCCGCGATTCTTGAAGCAGCGCCGGAAAATCCTCTCCGCTTTGCTGCAAATCCCGTCGCAATGCTCACATCGTGGCGAAGTCGCCACCGGGAACACGGCCGAGCCCAAATCGATCCGTCCTGGATAGAGAGCCTCCAGCGTTCCAAATTGTTCTGCAACCACCAGCGGCGCATGGCTCGACAGCATGACTCCGCCGCTGCCAACACGAATTGATTTCGTCGCTGACGCCACATGCCCGATCAGCACGGGCGTGGCGGAGCAGGCGAGTCCGCGAATGGAATGATGTTCCGCCAGCCAGTAGCGCGCTTATACCTCATTTGCTCTACGTGCTGCTTGCCTGCGTATCCTCCCGACTTCTCTCACAACTTATCGGGTTAAAATTCTACCCGGAATGTCGCTTGGCCCTGCCGGTTGCCTATTTGCGAGCTTAAGTTCGTGATCTGACCGAAAGTTGAATCAAGTGAATTCGTATCAGGGGCCTGTAGTTGTGTGCGATTAAACGCATTAAAATAGTCCACACGCAAGCTCGCTTTCACTCGGTGGCCTAAATGAAAGTACTTAATCACATCGAAATTCTCAACCCTCAAAGGCGGTGTTCTCAGGGCCGCATAGGTGCGCTTGGCATCGCCGACCTGCCACGGCCCTGTGTTGGCAAAAGCATTCGTTGTAAATTGAATCGGTGGCGTTGAACCTTTCCCTGTAAAGAAATCCTTTGACCGAGAGTAGCTGAATGTCTTCAGTGCGACTCCAGGGACAAGATTCGGTCGATTACTGCCATTCACAAGCAAAGGGTTTTGATTATTGGATGCTCCCATCGGATTTCCACCGGCATAGGTAAGGATTGCACTTACCTGCCAGCCACCCAATATCTGATCTAGCACACGCATGGAGTTTAAGTATTTGCGTCCTACGCCTACTGGGAGTTCATATGTCGCAACGAAGTTTGTCACATATTTCTGGTCGAGATACGAAGGAGAATATTCTGGTTTTGGATTAAATGCGTTTATCCCGTTGGGTGAAAAGGGTTCAGATCCGGTCCAAGTATTTGCCAGAAGTCTTGATAAGGTTACGTCTGCCAGATAGCTGAATCCAGAGGTAAACCGCTTCTCTGCCTGCACTTGAAATGCGTTATAGAATGCGGTTCCATCCATTTCATATGCAGGATAGTAACCGGCGTACTGCGGAAAAGGAGTTAATGCCTGCTCTACGGTCGCACCGCCGCCAAATTGCTGAATAAAATCGGGATAAGGAATTTTGATGCCAGCGGCAATTGCATCCGGAGAGTTCACGGGCTCAGCCAATAGGCTTCCATATTTCAAAACGGATGGATTGGGCTGATTGGACAATTCCAGTGAGGAGGGGAGATGAATGGCGCGGTTTCCCACATATGCTACCGTCAGGAGCATATCCCATGGAAGTTGCCTCTGAACATTAAGGTTCCATGCCTGAACATATGGTGCCGTGCCCGACTCTTGCGGATCGAATGCGAATATCACGCCTCCATTCGCAATTGATGGACTAAAGGGGACTGACGTTGGCAGAGGCAGTGGGTTCGTGTCCCAATTCCCATACGATGGAACACTGCTGCCATTTGAGGTGCGCAAATACTGGCCCTCCAGTAGAGATGCCATGAATGAAGCCACCTGTGAAGTTCCGTAATCGTAGGCGCCCCCGACCAACATGGTTACGTAGAAACCACCTTGTAGAACGGTACGCGGATTGAGCGCAAAGGAAAAACCCACCCTCGGTTGAAAATATCTCCAGTGAATCGAAGCGCGGTTCACACCCGCGCATCCTGTGCAATTGCCAAACTTAGTGGCCCCGCCGAGCAAGTTGCCGGCGCCAGGATCGGGCGCCGTCGGATCAACATAGAGGATGTTATCGTGGTCCTCGGTGAATGGGACCATGATGTCCCAGCGCAACCCAACATTTGCAGTCAGGCGATTGTTTACCTTGATACCATCCTGAATATAAGCTGCAAACGCTTTATTTCTCAGTTTCAGCTCAGTGGATAGGATGCGAATGCCGGAATCCGCCTCGCCTAAAAGGAAACTTGCAAAGGAACTACCGTAGCTGCCGAATTCTGGATTGTTAGAATCCGGCGTCGAGGTTGTGCGTTGGCTAAAACTGAATCCTCCTCCACACGACAGACAACTAAGAATGTCTTGATATGTGCGTCGAAACTCCCCCCCGATGTTAAAACTATTACGACCTACGTTCCATAGCCAGTTATTGACTAATGCGATGCCCAACGTGCGGTTATTGTCATCAGTAAACCCGGGGGCGAGGTTCGCTAAGCCACCACCATTGGTCACGCCCCACGGCGTGGGCGCGTTTTGACCATCGAAGCTGATAAATGGAAGTGTGGTACCGCCAGTAACACCTCCAAAGTCGACGCTCCCGTCTGCGTTATGTTGCCCGCTGATCGCTCCAATCCAATTTGCCCCTGCCGTCATCACCAAGTTGCTGGAGATGGTTTTCACATAATTCAACAAGAACCCGGAACCAAGCTGATTATTGTTTATTTCGCTTTGCAGTTCATTGCTCGCGGGCACGATCGGGGCCTGAGTAAAGAACGGGGAACTTAGCGAGTTTCGCCATTGGCTAAAATGGATGCTTTGCGATGAGCTAAGATTGTGATCGATGGTGTAGCCCCACACATGCTGGTTGATACTCAGAGAGTGAACGGCCGGCAACTTATTGGCTTGGAGACCAAACACTATTCCGGCCCTGTCTGGATTGGGGATCGAAGAGAGGATGGAGTTTGCCAAGGGGCTGATGCGGTTCGTGGGAATCTTGTTTCCAGGAAACGGCTGTCCAGTTTGGGGATCGTATATAGGGATCAGAGCGCCCGTCGAGTCCACAAAATTGCTGAAGTCTCCTTGTTTCATTGCCGCAGTCGGTACAGTCCCAATGCCGTTCTGGGCCTGATTCTGCTTAAACCAGTCCGAACTGAATAGAAAGAACGTACGGCCCGCGCCGTTATAAAGACGGGGCAGAATGACCGGTCCGCTCACCGTGAACCCATAATCGTTTTGCTGATCGATAGGCGGGGCAGGATGGCCATCAGGTGAGAAGCGTGTGGGGAAAAAGCCGTCGGAATCGAAGAGTTGATTGCGCAATATGTCGAACGCATCTCCATGGAGATGATTAGTGCCAGATGCCATATTGTAAGTGACCGCGCCTTGTCCAAGTCCATAGCGCGCATCAAATGTTGAACTATTGACACGAAACTCGTTCACCATTTCATAGGGTGGATTGATGTTAGTTTGATTTCCGGAATATTGAGGAAATGCCACTGGAACGCCGTTAAACTGCACCGCATTCTCAAAAGTGACGCCGCCGTTGATATAGTGAGCACCGGCATTCCCTTGTACTCCTGGTGCGAGAAACATAAACGCATCGATCTGGCGAACCAGTCCGTTAATTTCAATAGGGGCCGCTTTAACCAATTCGGGTTCAAGTGTCGTGCCGATTGCGGGCGAAGTAGTATTGAGTGCGATCGCAGTTGACTCAACTCGTACGGATGAACTGATGGAGCCTGGAGTCATCTCAACGCGGAGTGCAGCCATTTTAGCGACCTCGACGATCACGTCCGTTTGGATCAATTTCTTAAATCCCTTTGTTTCCACCGCGACAGAGTAATGTCCTGGATTCAATCCGACCACGGTGAACGTTCCGTCGGAGGAAGTGACCGCATGCGACGCAACAGCTGTGGAGTCATTGGTCACCGTTACGTTCGCCCCAACGATTACAGCTCCGTTTGCATCCGTGACAGTGCCATTGATGCCGTTTGCAACCTGCGCGTTGACTCGACTACTTAAGCAGAGCATGAGCGCGAACAATAGCGGCATGATCGCAAACCGCATTCTGCAATGGAAAACTCTGTTAAATCCGTTTGACTGAGCAGTCACAGCATCCCCCTAATTTGTCCAGCAAGTCGACAATGCGATAATCAGCCTGCATCGTGCGCAGCGTGACATTACCATCCATGAAGTTCGTCAGATCGCGGCATCCTGGTCGCGATCTCGGCGAGGCGTTCGTGAACTTCCGGTAAGCCCTACTGCGGCCTATAACTCACGCCCGGATATGTCCGGACGAACATGAGCCTATGGTTGAGCGAGATGACCACGACGGTCTATCAGATTCCAATTTTTGTTTCTTGGAAGACTACGCCCGGGTGAAGACAAGTGCCTGGAAACAAATAAGGCCGCGAGCCAAAGGGCACACGAGTAAACCACGTCGCCGACTCATGCCGGCGATCCATGGGAACCGGTTGCGGAGCTATCCCTACCGCTGTGCCGGCTTATGATGAGACGCGCCTGTTCTTCAACCGAAATGGAGGTGCAACATATATCCCAGCGAACGCACTCCATTCTGTAATGATCCACCCAGGAATTGCGGCAAGGCGCTGCGATCGTGTCACTCGCTCTCAAGAAGCAGTGCCCAATCGTAGTGACCCGGGGCCTTCGGGGAAGTCCATACCGGTCCATCATTGACCATCGGCAGCTGGATCTGCTGGCCCGACACAGCGCTGAACCAATACGCACGATAGTGCCCGGGCTTGAGATGGACGGTGACACTGCCCCCGTGGGGCAGATAGATTGCGTAGATCTCTCCCGGTTCTGCTAAACAATAGTTACCGTTGCTCACCAGTTCATCGTGAGGGTTGGTCTTCCACCAGTCGAAGCTGGTCATGAAATCCACCATGTGGCCGTAGCCCAAGAACATGGTCATCTTGTCGTCGCCGCGCCCATTCATCCACCCGCCGCCGGTGTCGGGCCAGATGTTGGTACCTTCCCGAGCAGTTTCCCCAGCGGTTTGATACGCGCCCGCCATGACGATGTCCCAGGCCGTGCGGCGCAGAACATCCGCGGAGTCCGAACCTGGAATGGCCCACAGCGGGTAGTGGTCCTCGTAGCCATATTCTTCATTGGTCTGCGGAATGATTCGTCCGGTCTGTTCCTGCAGTTTTCGTGACTCCAGCATCAAAGCGTGCTGGTTGCGCGACCAGTCCTGGTAGGAGGTAAAACCAAACCAGCTTGAGGCCCGATCCTGATGCGTCATGCTCCGGGCCGGGTGGCTCGTCGCTAAATGATGGTACGGGTCCCACTTCTCCACCAACAACGTACCTGTATCATGGGTCCATTTGGGACTGCGATAGGAGTCCAGGTCGTCTCCCAGATCCCAGGTAATATTGGAAAAGGCTGCGAAGCGATCGACGGCATACTTGAAAAAGCGATATTCATCCGGACTGCCGGCCGCAGGATGGATCGCGCTGTCGTTCATATCGAAGACGATCGAGATGTTCATGTTCTCTGCGCGCGCGAAGCGAAGCATTCGATCCCACTTCTGCCAATAGGACACGTTGAAGCGGGAACAGTCGAAGCCGGGATGAAGAAAATCATTGGCATCTTTCGCCGGCCATGGGCTTAGATCGACCGTCCAGTTCTTGCCTATCATGACGGGTTCGCCGTAGAACTTATCCGTTCTCCCCGCAAGGGTTACGCGAATGCGGTTGATTTTTAAACGGTGCAGTCTCGAAATGCTGTAATCGATGGTGCGATCGTGCTTCCAACCCATCAGCCAAAAAGCTGTAGTTCCGTTGAAGAAGAAATGCTTTCCGGTGCCTTCCCAAATAAAGCTCCACGGATATTTCGGATCGTCTCTGAGAATGCCGGGTAGATGCGCATCTACCGCATGAATCGTGCCGGTTGAGCTCCTATGGAAGTCGCCCTGACGGTAGGTAATGGAGTATTTGTATTCACCGGCTCGAGGAGGCATGAATCGAATGCGAAACACACTGCCATCCATTGAGTCGCAAAACCCAGTTACATTCCAATGCCCACTTCCATCCACAGCCGTAAAGGAACCCGTCAGGGTCGCGTCTTCAAAGGGGTTGGCGGCATCAGGAGACGAGACACGAGCAGTGATTTCGGCAAAGTCGTAGGCTTTTACCTGAGAGGATAGGACGGAGAACGAAACGTCGGCCGGCAGCGCAAGAACCGTCTGTGTTCCCAATCCGAAGCTGAACACAAGCAAAGCCCCACCAATCCATCTTGCGGGCATGGATGACAATGTGAGTCTGCGCAATTTCATTGATTCCTCATTCTCCAGTCCGATATAGGGTCCGACTAGATACTGTTCCAGCCCAAGGGATCCGGGTACATGACCATGTCCCGGTGACCCGATCCGGTTCGGACATCTCTCTGTAAGAAACCTAGGCCTCTGATAGGAGGCCAATCTATAGAATTCTGAGAAGTTTTTCTTATAAACCTCTGGACGCCGGTGTGCCCCTACACTACCATCCGAACGGGCGCCCCGTGTCTGGTCGAAAGACTGTCTCATCTATGGCTTGGCGGCTTCGGCGAACGACCTGAGGCCCCGCTTTAATTGTGGGCCTCATACAACGCGTGTCGAACGATTTCGGGTTTATGAGACAGCTTCCAGCCGCTCCCATAGGACTCCTCGGCCTGCGCCACCACCGCGCTTGCCGACTTAGATCCCGGGACTATGAAGGAACGGATCTCCGTGCAAACCGGCGTAAGACGGAAGGGTCTCTGTGGTGAAGTGCCTGGGACCTTCGACCAATGGAAATCGACCGGATGAAATGGGGGCAGTGTGGTGCATCTGCCCGCAATTCGGTGCGCTCGCGTTGCGGAACTGCCGCCGATATGCGGCAGGGGTGATGCCAACGAGTCTGCGAAACACCATGCCGAAGTAACTTTGGTCGCAGAATCCGACATCCTGGCTGATGTTGGTCATCGACTCGTCAGTTTTGGCAAGCAGCACCTGAGCACGCTCGATTCGATAATGGTTGAGATACTTCATGAACGGCAAGCCAGTGACCCGTTTGAAAAAACTCATGAAGTGCGACTCACTCATTCCACAGACACGTGCAGCTTCGCGGACCTTGATGGAATTTCCGCAGTTTTCTCCCAGATATCGGAACAGCGGCAGCAAGCGATCGAGAGCGTGCTGCTGTCGCTGGAAGGTCTCCACCGAGCCCGTATACGATGCGTATTGTTTCACCAGCAGGACGAGAACCATCTTCAAATACGTTTTGACGGCAAGGCGAGCGATGGGCGATGCGGCGGGGAGTTCGGACCGGATGCGCATCATCATTTCCAATACTTGGCGAGGGACTCCTGTGTCGGCCGGCACAACATGGGGAAATTCGGTGTCCTGAAGGCAAAACGGAGTGATATATTCCACGCTTTCGCCGTAGCCATCGCACCGAATGAGGTCAGGCTCAAAGAAAAGCGCCGCGATCGTCAACGGCGATGACGACCGGCACTCAATCCGGTGATATAAAGTACTGCCGATAATTGCCAAGTCCCCTTCGTTGAAGGTTAGCAATCTATCCTGGATATGGCAGTTTGCCGAGCCCGAGCATAAATACAACACCTCAAAATACCGGTGACGATTCATGCGCACGTTGTTTCTGCCGGTCTCCGTCAAGAACAGAACGTCAATGGGGCACGATACGTCAAAGGGCCACACGTGAACACCCTCGGCATTGATTTGAGGGCCGACCAGAGCATAGTTGTCCTTGAAGGACTTCTTTGGGAAATAGATACGGCCAGCCGTTGCCAGCGATCGCGATGAAAGCGGTTTGCGGGAAGCGGTTTCTTGTTTCTTAGGTTCAATGCTCAATTCGGAATACTTCTTCGATCTGGCCATGACGAACTCCATATAACAAGGAATGTAGGTTGACTGTCGCATCGCTGTAGCGTACCCAGAGCTCAATTTGCTGGCCGACTTGCAAGGTTTCCGGATGGCTGGAGTCAACTTCAATCAGGGCATGTTCGGCGTGCAGGGCGCTTACTTTGACAGCGGACAACCCTTTCACTGTGGGAAAGCCGCGTTCGCCGCTGATCGCTTTTACGCCGCAGTCCACGACGGCATGAGTTTTGCCGCGGGTACTGATCACCGTTGTCAGGACGGTCAGTGAACGCTGAAAGGAAGCACCGCGATCCAAGTATAGCGTATCCATCAGCAGATACGAGCCAGCTTGAATTTCAGAAATTCCGGAGTACTCGCCCGACACCATAAACGTTCCCGTACCTCCGGTTGAGACAATCGAGACCGGAATTTTTTCGCTCTCGATCAGCGCCGCGGAATCCACCAAGGACTTACTCCCGGCGCGAACCCTTTCGTCTCGATCCGGACTTTGCGGAAGAACCTGAAGATGACCGTCATATCCCATGATGCCGCGGAGCCGGAGTCCCTCCGCGACCGCCGACCTGGCCAGACGGAGGGCCGCTTCGCCGGGTCGAACCCCACATCGGCCCAATCCAATGTCGATGTCGACGACGACTTCAATCTGCGCTTTGTGGCTTCGCTGGGCTCTCGCTAGATCCCTGATGGCGCTCAAGCTGTCAACGGCCACCATCAACGAAGTATGCCGGGAGAGCTCGGCCAGATGTTCGGCTTTCGTATCTCCTGCAATTTCGTTGGCGATCAAAATGCTCTCGACTCCATGATTGACGAGGATTTCGGCTTCGCGCAAGGTTGCACATGTGATCCCATTGGCACCGGCGCGCAGTTGTTTCCAGGCCAGCAGCGGAACCTTGTGATTCTTGAAGTGCGGGCGCAGTTTTGCCCGCTTGCCGCGAAAGAAGTCCGCCATGCGATTCAGATTGAATTCCATGGCGTCCAATTCAACCAGCAAGACCGGCGTCGCAAGCTGAGATACCTTCACCGCATGCTCCACTCCCCTATATTCACGGTCCTCTAAGGGAGAATTTCCTCGTACAGCTTCACCTCAAACGTTTCTACCAGCCGCGGACGGATGTCGTCGAAAAATTGCTTGATATACGGCGTGGCGCAGTGCTGGTCGAAAACATTTCGGTCCTTCCACTTCTCAATGAATGTGATCCATCTGTTGTCGTCGGATCTCTGGTTGAGCTCGTAGCGCAGACAGCCGGATTCCTTATGGGTCGGGCTCATCAGCGCATGCAGTACCGAGATGAGTTCTTCCGTTTTTCCCGGCATCGCGCAAAACTCTGCGACACAAACTACCTGGGTTGTATTTTTTTTCGCCATAATCACCTGCCCCGGGGAGTATCGGTAAGAGATAGGTATAGATCGAGGGCCTTATCCGGTCTTTCGCCGTCATGGACCACGGCCCGGACTGCCTGAATCATTGCTTGCGGTGTCCTAGACTGGAATATGTTACGACCCATATCAACTCCGGAAGCGCCCTCGTTGATCGCTCGATATGCCATCCACAGCGCTTCCAGCTCAGGCAGCTTTTTGCCTCCGGCAATGACCAGCGGAACCGGGCAACCTGCTGCCACGCGCCCAAAATCTTTCTCGCAATAATAGGTTTTCACAAAATGAGCACCCATTTCTGCGCAAATCCGGGTTGCGAGGCCGAGGTACTTCGCATCACGAACCAGTTCCTTGCCTACGCCGGTAACACCCAAAGTAGGAATCCCGTGGCGATTTCCGGCGTTGACGACTTTGGTCAGATTGCCGATGGACTGATGCTCATGTACTCCGCCGATATATACCTGGACGGCCAGCGCGGAAGCATTGAGGCGCACTGCATCTTCTATATCCACCGCGATGAGTTCGTTTGAAAGTTCTTTGAGGACACTTTGGCCGCCGCTCGACCGCAAAACGATCGGAGTGGAGATCTCAGGAGGAATCGAACTGCGCAGTACACCGCGGGTAACCATTAGGGCATCCGCATAGGGCACCAGCGGAACGATGGAGACATCGATGCGCTCGAGCCCGGTTGTCGGTCCCTGAAAATAGCCGTGATCGATGGCAAGCATCACAGTTCGGCCATCACGTGGGTTGAAAATTCGCGCCAGGCGATTTTTCATCCCCCAATCCAGCGCGTTGCTGCCTTTCAGCTTGAATACATCGCTTTGCTGCGGTCGATCGAAATGATAGTTCTTTCCATCCTGAACGTCGTCAAGATCTGGCATGATCAGTCTGTCCTTTCCGTTACAAGCGCAGTCGAAAATCCAGCGAACAGGAGCGCCACGGAGGTGGCTCCCGCATCGGGATGTCCCAGTGTTTTTTCTCCAAGAAATTTGGCGCGTCCAAACCGGGCGACCATGTTCTTTGTGGAATCTGCCCCCGTGCGAGCGGCTGCGGCGGCTTCTTCGAAGGCCGTGGCAGCTGTCTTTTGCGATGCAGCGGCTGCGCTGATGGCTCTGACCGCCGGCAGCAGAGCATCCATGAGGGTCTTATCTCCTTGCCGCGCTTTTGTCTGTCTGGAAACGGCTCTAAGCCCAGCTTCAAATGCGTTGGCAACCTCCACACATGTCATCGAATCATGGCCAATTTCAGCATCGGCCATTCCCACGAAAAATGTTCCGAGAAGCGCACTGGATGCTCCGCCGTCCACGCCCAGCACGTTCCAGCCGGCTTGGTGAAGCAACGTGCGCAAATCACTTTGCGGGTCGGCTTTCGCCGCAGTTTTCAATTGTTCGGCGATGCGTAACATCGTTGTGCCATGGTCCCCATCTCCTGCAACTGAGTCCAAAGCGGAGAGATTTGCATGCTCGCGTTCGATCTGCTCGGCGGCCTGTGCGAACATCTTTCCCATCTCTCTTTTCCCAATCGTATCTGTCATTGCGTATCCTTCACCGCACTACGAAATAGGGCGAGTCCGCCGGCGCATCCCACAGGCGGATCAATTCCGGATCCATGCGTGCAATCATCATTTGGAATCCTGCCTGCTCCTGCGTCGTGATGAATTCCCCCACCGCGCTTCGCACCAGTTTGATCTTTTTCGCTTCCAGAATCCGGGCGGCGGCGCGGAACAAAATCAACAACTCCATCAGCGTTGTTGCTCCCGCTCCATTGATCATAACCAGCAGTTCCTCACCAGCAGCGACGGCGAGATCGGCCAGAAGCATGTTCAACATGATCTCCGCCGTCTCATCCGCCGTCTTCAATTTCATCCGTCCCGTTCCCGCTTCTCCATGCTGACCCATGCCAATTTCCATGTCCTCGTCGCCCAGTTGGAAGATTGCCTGCCCCGTAGAAGGATGGGTCGCTGTTCTTACCGCCACAGCCAAAGTGCGCGTGTTTCGCTCAATCCGTTCCGCAATGCGGCAACAAGCATCAAGCGAAGACTCCTCCTCCGCGGCCGCCCCAGCGATCTTATAAACCGGTAAAAAACCTACAAGGCCACGACGGTCCTCGATTTTGGGATCACCGGAAATGCCGTCCTGCGTCAGAACTCTCTGAATATCGATGCCCTCCCGCCTGGCAGCTTCCATGGCGATATTTCCGGATAGCACATCGCCGGAGTGATTCAGCACGACCAGCAAAACGCTTTCGCTTTCCCGGGCTGCGATGCGAATTGCTTCTAGACATCGGCGCGCTCCTGGGGCCGCAAAAATATCTCCCACGGCACTCAAATCGAGCATGCCTTCGCCAACAAATCCGCTTAACCCCGGTTCATGCCCACTGCCGCCGAGCGTTACCAACCGAACCTTGCCGGGAGCTTTGGGTACGGCTCGCGCGACGATATTGTTTCCGATCAGACGGACTTTTTGGGGAAAGGCCAGAGCTAAACCGTCCAGCAGTTCCGTCACAAGATGCTCTGGATCATTGATGAACTTCTTCATTCGCATGGTTGATGCCATTCATTATTCGTAAGTAGCCGGGTCGGACAAAACTATGCGTTGCCGGAACCAGCGTGTGTGGGTAGCCAATACAAAGAATCCAACCACCAGCCACAAGCTGCCCGCGATCTTTGCCGGACTGCTAAGTCCCAGCCAAATGACCGCGCAAATTAAAAAGCCAAGTGCCGGCAGGAGAAGGTTCAACAAAAAATCGGTGGCGCTCCGCTTCGAGGAACACACCCAGAGCTTCCAAATCACAGCCGCATTCACTCCCATAAAGCCCAGGAAAGCCCCAAAATTCAGCAGCTCAGCGGTTAATTCGTAACTGAGAACTTGCGCGCCCAGGAAGGCGAGAACCCCGATCAGGATCACGTTGATATCGGGAGTCTTGCGCACGGGATGGAGGTGGCTAAAAATCCGTCTGGGAATCACATTCTCACGGCCCATGCCAAATAACAGCCTGGCCGCACCGACCTGAGAAGTCAAGCCCGCGCCCACGTTCGCCACCACCAGCAGGATCGCCATCGCTTTCAGTAACGCGATCCCGCCAACGCGCCCGCTTACATCGATGAATGCGGTGTCCATGTCGGTAAAGGTGTGGTAATTCGGCCAAGCCAACTGCGCCAGATACACCAGTAGCGCGGCAAACAGGCCGGTAAATAAACACACGGCCACCGCCGACACCAAAACATTTCTGCGGGGGTTCTTCACCTCTTCCGCCAGCGTTGTTACGGAGTCGAAACCCAGATAGGTGAGCGCGGCGAAGGAAGTCGCTCCCGCGATGCGGCGCACGTTGAACGTAGCGGGATTGTAGAACGGTCGGGTGGAAAACAGCGTGGCCACGCCATGGTGGGCGGTGAGGAATTGAATCGCGGCCACGATGAACCAGCCCAGCACTGCGAACATAACGATCAGCAGCACCTCATTCGCACGTGCAGTTGAGCGGATTCCTCGCAGGTTCAACAGCGTAATGCACCCGGCAAAGAGCGCGGCCCCCACCGCAAATGGCATCGCCGTCACTGCTCGTTGCAGCGACAGAGTTCCATAGATGACGCAGAACAACGGAATCAGCATATAGTCCAGGAGCATGGCCCATCCCGCAACGAATCCCAGGTAAGGATGCATCCCGCGGCTCACGTAGGTATACGCGGAGCCGGCGGATGGATAGAGCGCTGCCATTCTGCCATAGCTGATGGCGGTGAACACCATGGCCACCATCGCCGCCAGGATCGTGACCACTACGTGTCCGCGGGACTTAACGTCCGCCAATCCGAAGATCGTGGCCGGCGCGCTTGGAGTTACCGCCACGATGCCGTAGAAGATCAAATCCCAGACAGTCAAAACACGTCGAAGATGAGGAGCGCTGCCGGCTGCCCCGATCTCTGTAACCTGCGGATTTGTGGGGCTAGGCATCATGTCCCGGACTTCTGGCCATTCCACAACTGCAGTCCATCACTTTCAACAGGAAACGTCTCCATCTGTCCGTGTTGATATTCCGTCACATGGATCCGCCGTTGCCCCGGAAGCGCAAACGCAACATTGGTCGGCAGCATTCCACGGGTGGGTATCCGCCGGCCAACTTCGCCGCTTTGGGTCAAGACGGTTACGTCGCCCTGCCCAAATACAGCGACATAAAGCAGTCCTTTGTCGTCGAAGGCCATTCCGTCGGGACCCTTCCACCCGACCGGCGCATCGGCGCGGATAACGTTCCCAAACAGTTCCCGCGGTCCGCAAATGCGACCCTCGCGCCAACCATAGCGATAAATGTTTCCGGTAAGGGTCTCGTCCACGTACAGCAATCGATCAGGTCCAAACGCGATTCCGTTGGTAAAGCAGATTCCATTGTCAATCTTTGTAACGGTTCCGGCGGCATCAATCCGGTAAACGCGTCCGTCGTACCGCACGTTCATGTAGTCCGCCCGCACTTGATTATTGGGCGCGAAATTGTCGATGTGAACACCGGAATCGGTGAGATACAGGGCTCCATCGGGTCCAAAGCACAGGTCGTTAGGGAAAAGGAACGGTTCGTCGTCACAGCCGGTCGCGATGACCTCTGACTTGCCCTCCATTGTAATCCGCAGCAACGATGGCATTTTCGATTCAGCGACCCAGATCGTCCCGCCGGCATCCACAGTCAGACCATTCGGACGGCCTGTTTTCTTGATCGTTCGTCTGGTCTGGCCGCCTGCGCTCAGATGCGTGACACACCCGCGGTCCGCACCGCCCTCCACAATCAGCCATGTCCCGTCCGCAAGGGCTACAGGGCCTTCCGGAGCGCTTAGGTTGGAAGTCATGATACTCGCAGTTTCGCCGGTCATCTTAGATCTCCGCAGTCTGGCCGCCATCGACAAAAAGAGTCGCTCCTGTAACAAAAGAAGCATCGTCAGAAGCTAGAAACAGCGCTGCGTTTGCGAGTTCTTCCGGCCTGCCCAGCCGTTTCATCGGAAATGTCTTCGCGAATGCATCCAGTTGATCTGGCGTTAAAACCTTCCGCAGCATCGGGGTGTCGGTAGGGCCGGGACAAATCGCGTTGACTCGAACCCCTTGTTGAGCGTGGTCGATTGCCATTGCGCGAGTCAGCAACGTCACTCCCCCTTTGGAGGCGACGTACGCCGCGGCACGGGCACATGCATCGTGAGCACCGGTGGTGGACGCAACGTTGATGATGGAACCGCGCTTCTGAGTCAACATATGAGGAAGGACAGCGCGACAACAGAGATAGGTGCCGGTCAGGTTGATGGCAAGCACGCGGTTCCATTCGTCTTCCGTTGTTTCGAGCACCGTGCCGTAGGCAAGTATGCCGGCCCCGTTGAACAAAATATGCAGAGCGCCCCAATCATCAAGGGTCTTCTGTACAGCTCGATTCACTTGCGCGGGCTGGGACACGTCGAGTTCCGCAAAACTGGCTCGGCCGCCGGAAGCGCGAATCTGCTCTACCGTTTCCGAACCTCCGACAACATCGGCATCGGCAACCAGAACACTGGCGCCTTCACGTGCGAACAAGTTGGCTACCGCACGTCCGATTCCCGAAGCCCCACCGGTGATCAACGCAACCCGGTCCAATAGTTTCGTCGTATTCCCCTTGCCCGCCACAACGATTCCCCGACGATTCGATAATTCCTTCATACTCCTACAACGATTTGCGGCTGGCTATAACAACTCTATGAATCCGTGTTGAAAAATCCCGATCATGCCTGCCAATCTTTTTCATCGTTCTCCTGCAACAAAACCTTGTTCGATTGTCAGAGAGCACGCCATTCGGATCGCATACTATATGCTTCGAGACCTGGCACGGTTCGACGCGATACCAGGAAAGATTCTGAAACAAACATAAGCAAATGGAGATGGACGCATGAGGCTTTCTGGGAAAGTAGCAGTGGTCACCGGAGCTGCTGTCGGTTTGGGGCGGGCGATCGCCGCCCGTTTTGCGCACGAAGGTGCGTTCGTGGTTGCAGCTGACATCAATGAGGCCGATGGCGCCACACTGATGAATCAACTGAAGGAGAATGGATCCGAGATCACTTTCATCCGAGCGGATGTGTCGGATGAAACATCGGTCAAAGAGCTTATCGGTTCCGCGCTCGATCATTACAAGCGTATCGACGTGCTGTGTAACAACGCGGGAGTACTGCTTCCTGAGCTGGATGGGCCAGTCCACGAACTCAGTTTAGAAGCCTGGAACCGCATTCTCGGGGTGAATTTGCGTGGTTGTTTCCTATGCGCGAAATATTCCATCCCCTCCATGCTGCAACACGGAGGAGGATCGATTATTCAAATGGGATCGCCTACCGGTCTTGTCGCCTGCGCCCCAAAATTGACTGCTTATAGCACCAGCAAAGCGGGGATCATGAGCCTGACGCGCGTGATGGCAGCCACCTACGCTCGCGACAATATCCGAGTAAATTCAATCGTTCCCGGCACGATGGAAACGCCTATGAATGACTATTTGCTGACGGACGATTCCAGGCGAAAGGAATATAGGGAAGCAGTTCCTCTGGGCAGGCTTGGCCAACCGGAAGACGTTGAGGGGCTGGCTGTTTTCCTTGCATCGGACGAATCTTCCTACTGCACGGGCGGACTTTACATGTGCGACGGCGGCCTGACCGCTGTCTAATTGGAGACGCCTCGGTCGATCGAGGCACAGGCACGGCGGATCACCATTTTGCCGGCGTAACTCTCGGCCTGCGCCACGTCTGGCGTTAGCGTCCCATTCTATGCCCTGGCCTCAATGAAAGCGGGCCTGGTGTTACGATATTCCACCACGTAGTCCGCCATCAGCGGTCTTGTCCCGCCGAGCTTCTCCGTGATTGCGACTCTCAATGCGGTCGTGCAGATTGATCCTCTACGCCCTCGGCGGACACTCCCATAAGGAATTGACGCTAACTGCTGGATTTATTTCTTTCGTCCATGATCACCGTGGCGTATAGCTCACGTAACAGCCCATCTGAACCAGCGGATCCCTCCGAAGTTACTGATACTACAGGATTTCGAAGATCTACATGTCTTTACAGCATTTTTCGCTGCTTTTTTCTGCCCTCCTTCTACCCTCCGCAGCAATCATTAAAAGTCGAAGGACAGGGTTATCCGCCAGGCGATCTGCAGCAGGTTTTAGCTCCCGCCGATTCGGGCGCATCACTAAACCAGAAGCGCTGGCTGCAAACGTGGAGTGCCGGGCAAGAATTGTGCCAGTAGATAAGAGAGAAACTGGACAAAAGGAGCCGAGGAAATGGGACGGAAGATCTATAAGCCAGAAGAGATCGTGAATTTATTGCGGCAGGTGGAAGTAGCGGTGGCGAATGGGAAGCCGACGCCGCAGGCGTGCAAAGAAGCTGGGATCGTGGAGCAGACGTACTATCGCTGGCGCAAAGAGTACGGTGGGTTGAAGGTGGACCAGGCGAGGCGACTGAAAGAGCTGGAACAGGAAAACGGTAAGCTGAAGCGTTTGGTGGCCAACCTGAGCCTGGACAAGCAGGTGCTGGAGGACCTGGCGCGGGGAAATTTTTAAGCCCGGAGCGACGGCGTCGTGCGGTCCACCATGCCCGGCAGGAGCATGGGATCAGTGAGCGGCATGCGTGCCGGTTGGTAAATCAGCCAAGAGGTACGCAGCGCCTGAGATCGATACGACGCGAAGACGAAGATGCACTCACCGGAGCGATCATCCAGCTTGCCAGCCAGTATGGACGCTATGGCTACCGCCGGATCACGGCGCTGCTCAAGCGAGTGGGCTGGCAAGTGGGCAAGGACCGGGTAGAGAGGGTCTGGCGTCGCGAAGGGCTGAAAGTTCCACAGAGGCAGAAGCCAAGAGGGGGGCTATGGCTCAACGATGGCTCGTGCGTGCGGCTGCGTCCGCAGCACCGCAATCATGTGAGGTCCTACGATTTCGTCAGCGCCAGGACGCACGAAGGAAGAACCATTCGCATGCTGAACCTGATCGATGAATATACCCGGGAGTGTCTTGCCATCCGGGTGGCGCGGCGGTTGCGCAGCTGTGACGTGATCGACACACTGGCCGATGCCATGATCCAGCACGGCATTCCAGAACATGTGCGTTCCGATAACGGCCCCGAGTTCGTTGCCAAAGACCTGCGGAAATGGCTAGCGGACACAGGAGCAAAGACGTTGTACATCGAACCCGGCAGCCCCTGGGAGAACGGCTATTGCGAATCGTTCAACAGCAAACTGCGGGATGAATTCCTGAATGGAGAAATCTTCTACTCGTTGAAGGGGTAGTGTCAAATCTTTTGTGTAAACGTTCTGGTTAAGTTTCATGTTTGGGTTACGTGCATTGGTGTGGGAAGCGCGCTTCCCACACCAATGCGAAGCGGTTGAGGGCCTCCTTCCAGCCCTGTACGGCGTTCCATTTTCTGGCCAGATTTCTGAGCGCCAGATACATCACTTTCAAAGCGGCCTCTTCGGAAGGAAACGCGCCGCGCGTCTTGATGGCCTTGCGCAAACTCATGTTCAGGCTCTCGACGGCATTGGTCGTATAGACGATTTTCCGTATCTCCGGCGGGAACTGGAAAAATGGAATTATGCTCTGCCAGTTTCTCCTCCACAGCGCGCTGATCGAGGGGTATTTGCCGTCCCACTGGGTGGCGAATTCCGCCAGTTGCCGTTCCGCCTCTTCCACCGTGGCCGCGCGGTAGATGGATTTCAGATCGTGCGCCACCCGCTTGCGCTCTTTCCAGCTCACGTAATTCAAACTGGCCCGCACCATGTGCACGATGCACAACTGCACCGTCGTTTTCGGATAGACCGTTTCGATCGCCTGGGGAAAGCCTTTCAGCCCATCGACACAGGCGATGAAGATGTCCTTCAACCCGCGGTTTTGCATCTCGGTCAGCACCTGTAGCCAGAACTTCGCCCCTTCGTTGGCCGATGTCCAGAGGCCCAGCACCTCTTTCATCCCCGCCAACGTGATGCCGATGGCCACGTACACCGCCCGGTTCTCCACTCGGCCCTCGGTACGCATCTTCACCACCAGCGCATCCAGATAGACGACTGCATAGATCGCATCCAGCGGCCGCGTCTGCCATGCCTTGACCTCTTCGATCACCGCATCGGTCACGTTCGAGATCAGCGCCGGCGACACCTCCACCTGGTACATCTCTTCCAGATGGCCCTGGATCTCGCGCGTCGTCATGCCCCGCGCATACAACGACAATATCTTGTCGTCGAAGCCGGCGAAGCGCGTCTGCCCCTTGGCCACCAGCTTCGGCTCGAAGCTCGCCTGCCGGTCCCTCGGCACTTCGATCTGGACCTCGCCGAAGTCGCCCTTCAACTGCTTCGCGCTGGTCCCGTTGCGGCTGTTGCCGCTCAAGTGGCCCTCCGGGGAATGCTTCTCATACCCCAGATGCGTGGTCAGCTCCGCCTGCAACGCGCGCTCCACGATGGCCTTCGTCAACTGCTTCAGCAATCCGTTCTCGCCAGTTATATCCTCCGGCGTCTTATAATCCGCCAGCAGTTTATCGATCAGTCCCTTGTCCATCTCCATACGATCTCCTCTCCCTCATTGGAAAAGATCGTTTACACAAAATTATTTACACCCTC
>Ga0208717_1000260_pt1 | contig 19621 bp, 13 predicted proteins | sample NGESurF53shallow_FD_184489 | JGI IMG/M metagenome (GOLD analysis project Ga0208717, IMG submission 184489) | Arctic peat soil microbial communities from Barrow, Alaska - NGEE Surface sample F53-3 shallow (SPAdes) | ecosystem: Environmental > Terrestrial > Soil > Wetlands > Peat ... | reverse complement strand
GTCGGTCATGGAGCCTGCGGTGTTATCCGCAGCAAGGCCGAGCAGGAAGGTGGCCAGTCTCGCCGGCTCGAATGTCGAAGTCGAACCGGCACCGAGGCTCGCCAGCATAGCGGCCAAGCCGGCCTGAGTCTTCGGCAAGCCTGCGAGCACCTGCTTCAGTACGGCGTCGAACCTCGTCAACTCGGCCTGGTCGGTTTCACCGGCGGCCTGGAAGCTCGCAAACAGCGCAGCGTTGGCGCCGTTCAGCTTCTGCGAACCAGCTGGCACCACAATCGCGGTCGTCCCATTCGCGGTCGTCGTGACGTCCTTGTCGACTGCGACGGTGACTCCCCCGACCTTGTCGACCAGCGCAGCGAGACCGCTCCCCGTCAGCGTCCACGATCCGTCAACGGTTACGCCGATCAGATCGGACAACGCACCGACCGGCGCACTCGGGTCTCCGACGCTGAGCGCTTGCCCGAAGGGCATCGACCCGAAGCCCGGCACCTGCGTCTGCACATTTGACGGAACGAGAACGACGGCGCCCTCGTGGTTGCCCGGGTCGTGCGCAAGCAGCGCACTGTCGACAGCGACCGCAAGACTGCCCTTGAGCTCGATCAACAAGGTGCTCTGGGTACGACCGGCCGCTGCCGCCACCGGCGCGCTCTTGCCGGACTTGCCCGACCCGCCCGAGAGCAGCCAAGCAACAAGCCCAATGACAACGACGAGAGCGAGGACGACGAACAGCAGCCGTCGGCGACCTGCGAACAGGCCACCGACCGACCCGCTCTTGCCGGACGACGACGGCAGGATTTCGTTCCCGAGCGGCAGGACGGCCGGCACGGGCGACGGCTCCGGGTCCTCGAAGGGCTCAACCGTCAAGAAGGACTCGACGCCCGCGGCAGGATCAGCGGTGCCGACAGGCTCGGTGGACCCCAGTGGCTTGTCTCGGTCGAAGTCGGGCAGCGGCAGATTGTGAATCACCGGCGGGAGTTGCTCGACGGGCGCGGGCGGCACATAGGTCAGCGCCGCCAGCGCTGAGGCTTCACTCGCCGGGCTCACGTAGCTGCCCGCAGCAGCCGTCGCTTTTGTCGCCCCAGCTGGCGCGGCGGCGCCGACGGGCTCGGGCGCGCGCCGCGTCGTCTTGGGTCGACCGTGCTTGCCGCTCACGGGCTCACCCGGTACAAGCCGCGCTTGGAGATGTACTGAACGATTCCGTCTGGCACGAGGTACCAGATCGGCTGGTTATCCCTCACTCTTTCGCGACATTCGGTGGAAGAAATTGCCAGCGCCGGAATCTCCACCAGGCTGACCGCGCCCGCGGGCAACTCATTCGGCTGCGCCAGCGGATGTCCAGGTCGAGTTACCCCCACAAAATGGGCTAAATCAGGCAACATCTCCGCATTCTGCCAGGACAAGATCTGAGCCAGCGCATCGGCACCGGTGATGAAGAAAAGCGCGGGAACAGCTCCCCGCGAAGCCGTCAGCTCGTCGCGCAGCTGGATCAGCGTGTCCTTGGTGTACGTCGGACCAGGTCGATCGATCTCGATCCGGCTCACGGAGAACCTCGGATTCGACGCAGTCGCGATCACCGTCATGAGATAGCGATCCTCGGCCGGCGACACGGCTCGATCAGCCTTCTGCCACGGCGCGCCGGCCGGGACGAAGATCACCTCATCGAGCCCGAACTTGCTCGCAACCTCACTCGCCGCAACGAGGTGCCCGTGATGGATCGGATCGAACGTGCCGCCCATCACTCCGACCCGCGGGCCGCTCGCGGGCGTTCCCCCGCTCACCCGCCGTAGCTCACGCGGGTTCTTGCGCACATTCGTTCGCGTCTGCTCAACGGAGGTGCCCGTCGCCCACCACGACGTACTTCGTCGACGTGAGCTCCGGCAATCCCATCGGACCTCGCGCGTGCAGCTTCTGCGTGGAGATGCCGATCTCGGCGCCGAATCCGAACTCGCCACCGTCGACGAACCGGGTCGACGCATTGACGAGCACGGCCGCCGCATCGACTTCGGCGATGAAGGTCCGCGCGGCAGCTTGCGATCGCGTGACGATCGCCTCGCTGTGCGCAGTGCCGTGCTTCCTAATGTGTGCGATGGCTGCATCAATAGAGGGGACGACGGCTGCTGCAATGTCCAGTGAGAGGTACTCGGTGTCCCAGTCGGCCGCGGTCGCAGGCACGACGTCGGAGCTCATCGACGCAACCAACTCGTCGCCGTGCACCGTGACACCTGCCGTGCTCAAAGCAGCGAGCGCCAGCGGCAGAAATGCATCGGCGACGTCGGCGTGCACGAGGAATGTCTCCGCGGTGTTGCAGGTACTCGGCCGTGAGGTCTTGGCGTTAACCAGAATCGAGATCGCCATGTCGAAATCGGCATCGGCGTCGACATAGACGTGGCAGTTGCCAACGCCTGTCTCGATCACCGGCACGGTCGACTCCTCGACGACACTGCGGATCAAGTCTGCGCCACCGCGTGGAATCAGCACATCAACAAGCCCGCGGGCCCGCATCAAGTGCTTGGCCGCCTCGTGGCCGGCACCCGGTACGAGTTGGATCGCGTCAGCAGGCAGGTCGGCGGACGCGACGGCATCGCGAAGGATCGCTACCAGCGCTTGGTTCGACGACAACGCGGACGACGATCCGCGCAACAACACTGCATTGCCGCTCTTCAAGCACAGTGCGGCCGCATCGACCGTGACGTTTGGCCGGCCTTCGTAGATGATGCCGACGACGCCGAGCGGCACCCGAATCTGCCGCAACTCCAGCCCGTTCGCCAGGACACCGCCACGCAGCACCTCACCCACCGGATCCGGCAGCCCAGCGGTCTTGACGACATCGGCCGCGATGGCCTCGACCCGCGACGCGTCGAGTCGCAGCCTGTCGATGTACGAAGCGGTAGCGCCCGACGCGGCCGCTGCCTCGACGTCCACCTTGTTTGCCGCAAGCACCTCATCGACGCGCGCCACCAACGCGGCGGCAATGGCGAGCAGCGCAGCGTCTTTCACCGCACGCGAAGCGGTGGCGAGCTTGGTCGATGCGATGCGCGCACGTTGCGCGGTCGCCAGCACGTCGGCAGCCATATCCACGGCGTCAGGATACGCCGCACCTGCTAAAAGGGCCGCCAGCCCCCGGCGGGTGCGACGAGCGAGACCGCCGCATCGCCGCCACGGTGCTGGAAGATCTCGCGGTCGACGACCTCGATCCCGAGCACGTGCCATTGCGGCAAGCCGGCGGTCGACCGGTGCTCGCCCCACAGCCGGAGCGCGAGGGCGGCGGCGTCGGCACACTCGGGCGCCTCTTCCCAGTAACGGACCTCAGCCTTGTCACTGCTGTACCGGCCGGAGAGTAGAAATGGCTGTTCGCCCGACAGCCGCTCAAGGGCGGCCCGGACAAGTCCGGTTTCCATGGAGTCACCGCCAACCGTGACAGTGACGTGCCACAACTTCGCCTGCAGCGCGCTCATCCCCAGTCGTCGGTCCCACCCATCAGCGACGACACATAGTTGATCAGTGCGCGAGCCCGCGCGGAGGCGTTTTGCCGAACTCGGTACATCTGGCCTAGGGCGCGAGGCTCGCCGCGACCTCGGAATCGAGCGTGCGCAGCCACCCGGTCGCCCCCATCGCCTCGTAGACCGAGCGGGCGTGCTCGATATGTGGCTGGGCCTCATGGGCGCGGTCTTGACCGATCAACCAGCGGGCCAAATCCTCCTCAGCGCGCGCGCTCGCACCCACGTACCCGAACTCGGCGAGTGCGGCTACGCCAGCACGCAGATTCGTTTCGACCTGGCCGGCATCGTCGCCACGGAGCGCGCCGACCAACCCGAGCAGGTACCGCAACTGGGCGGCGACTGCCGCGGAGATGATGCCTTGAGAAGCGGTCGTGACCGGTTCAAGGAGACGCGTCGCGAGCGGTGCGTCACCAGCCATAACCGCCGCCTTTACTAGCGGGGGCCATAGCCAGCAGAAGTCGTCGTCCAGGCCCCCTGCGGCCAGCACGTGGACGAGGGTCGACTCCGTCGTCGCCGCTGCGGCGGCAGCGTCGCCGTCGGCAAGCAGCCGCCGCATCTCGAGGTATCCGAACCCAGCGCGATCCCACGCACCACCAGTGCCCGCCGCATGCGGCGAAGCAGGCACCGGCTCGCCTGTGGCGTCAGCGATGTTGGCTTGGAGACATGCGAGAAGGCTCTGCATGGACGGGGTCGCCGTTGTTGCGGCGGCCTCGGTGACAACGGTGCGCGAATCGCTCAGCCGTCCGGCGAGCCACAGAGTCGACGCATAGTTGCCCTCCGCGAATTCGATCATCGAGACGACGCCCGAACGGCGGGCAATCTCGCGCGCTTCGCGGAGCGCTTCGATCGCCGCCGGAAGATCACGGCTCATGAGAACCGTACCGATGTTGATCAACGAACGCGCCAGCGTTCCTGGCACATCGTTCGCCCGGGAGATGTCGGCGGCAGCCTCATAGAGTGCTCGAGCGGTGGCCGGCCCGCCGATTCCGTGATAGTGCGTGCCCAGTTGAATCATCGCTTCGGCCAGCGCGCCGACGTCCCCTACCGCCTCCGCGAGTAGTACCCGCCGCTCCACATATCCCCTGGTGGCCTCCTCGTTTTCGAGCTGCCCGGTGGCGTTCGCCAACGGCCTGGCGAGTCGCAGCAACGCCCGCTCGGCGCCCGCGACGCCGTCAAGCGCCTGCCATCGTGGCTCGGCGATGCGGATGACCCCAGCAAAATCGCCAAGTATCTGCAAACCCATGCTTCCGGTCGCCACGGCCAGTGCCGCATCGATCGGCCGGCCGAGCGCGTCGAAGAGGTCAGTTGCCGCCGCAGCTTCGGCGACTGCGCCTTCGTAGTCGCCGGCGTCATAGGCCGCCTCGGCAGCAGCGAGATACAGGCTGGCGCGGGCGGCCGGGTCGGTGGCGCGGGCCAGCGCGGCCTCATACCGGCGGCGCGCCTCCGCAGGCGATCCCAACGCGCGTGCCCGAGTGCCCGCCCGCTCGAGGAGAGCACACGCTCTAGGCAACAACTCCGCCGTGTCGTCGTCTGTCGCGCTGCCGGCGTCGACGGCATCGAGAAGGTGTTGCGCAACGACCACCGCGAGATCGTCGTTCGCGTCGAGTTGGGCGGAGAGGTAGTCGGCGGCCGCCAGATGGCGCGCCTTGCGATCGCGGCGCGACAGCGTGGCGTACGCGACCTGGCGAACGACCGACTGCACGAAGCGGTACTGGCCACGGTCGGCCGAGAACCGGTCCTGCTGGAGGGCGATGATCTCCTTGCGTTGCAGTGTCGCCAGCGCATCGTCGAGGCCGTCGCGATCGGAGCCGAGCGCCACGAGGCCCTCGCGGGCAAAGGACGTGCCCAGCACGCTCGCATCAGCAACCACGGCGCGCTCGGTCGGCGACAGCGCATCCAGCCGAGCCGCGACGAGCGCCTGCAGTGATGCTGGGGCACCGATCGAGGTGAAGTCGATCGTGATGCCGTCGGCAGGCACGTAGCGCCCGTCCCGCGGCACAACTGCGTCCTGGTCGATAAGTGCGCGCACGGTCTCGATGGCAAAGAGCGGAATGCCTTCGGCGCGCTCGACCAGTGCTGTCCTGGCCGTCGCAGGCAACCCGTCAACAAGCCCGTCGACCAGCGTCGACATCGTCGGTTCATCGAGGGGATCAAGGCGCACCACGCTGGTGCGTCGGCCACCAAGGTCGGGGCGACGCGTTAGCAGTTCGGGACGGGCGAGGGCGAGAACGAAGATGGGTGCATTCGCATTGGCGAGCATCGACTCAAGGAATGCGAGCAACCCGTCGTCCGCGTAATGCGCGTCTTCAATCACTAAGACGACGGTGTCGCCGTCCTGGCTAATTCGCTCAAGAAATGCGGTCCACGCAGCAAAAAGGTCCTCACGCGCGAACCCGCCGGCCTGACCCCCGCTGATCAGCGCAGCTAGCCGTGGCCGCAGCCAGTCACGCTCTTCCAACCGCGGAACAAACTCCGCGAGACTCGCTTCCAACCCGGCCGCGACAGCATCGCCGGCGTCTGACTCGGTGAGGCCAAGACGTGGCCGCAGCGCCTCCGCCAACGCCCAGAACGCGACGCCGTCGCCGTACGACAGACAGCGACCGCGGTGCCAACGCGTAATGGCCTTGAGACCGTCGACGTATTTCTCGAACTCCCACGCGAGCCGGGACTTACCGACTCCCGGCTCGCCATCGAGCACAACCAGGCGGGGTCGCTGGGATTCGTGCGTTGCGTGGAACAACTCCTTGATCAGGCGGACCTCGCGTTCGCGGCCGACGAGCGGCGCCTCGAGTCCGTCAACCCGCTGGCCGCCACCCAGATCGGCGACGACCGCGCGAGCCTGCCAGAGCCGCGCCGGCTCCGCCTTGCCCTTTAACCAGTGCTCACCAACGTCCATGTACGAGACGGAGGCGGCGGTGAGCGCACGCGTCGTGTCGTCGACCCATACCGATCCGGGTTCCGCGACCGACTGCACACGCGACGCGGTGTTGACTGCGTCACCTGCGACCATGCCTTCGGACGTTGCGCCGACGGTGACCGCCACCTCACCAGTGACGACCCCGACCCGCATCGCGAGGCCGGGCACACCGACGCGCTCGCCGAGTGCCTTCGTCGATTCGACGAGCTCGAGGCCCGCGCGTACCGCCCGCTCGGCGTCGTCCTCGTGCGACAGCGGCACGCCCCAGACCGCCATCACTGCATCACCGATGAACTTCTCGACGATGCCGCCGTAGCGGCCGATGATTGTGCGGCACTCGCCGAAGTAACGCGACAACAACTCGCGAACATCCTCCGCGTCGCGCGATTCCGACAGCGGGGTGAAGCCGGCCAGATCTCCGAAGAGCACGGACGTCACACGACGCTCGGCGATGGTGCTCACATTGCGAGGCGGGCCGGGCGCTCCCGGCTTGAGCGTCGCACCGCAGTTGCCGCAGAAGCGGCCACCCTCGTCGGCGGCCCCGCATGATGGACACGACCGAACGGACGCCATCGAGCCGCCGCACTCGCGGCAGAACTTCAGGTCACTCGGCATCTCGGCGCCGCAGTGCTGGCAGGTCGTCACACCCCCACTGCCTCCTCGCACACGCGGTCTACAGCGAGAATAGGTACTTCAGGCGGCCGCGTCGACAGCCGCGTTCTACTCAGGAATCCAGAACGCGTCAGCGAAGAGTTCGAGATCCTTGGCGCCCACGCGGTTCGCGGAAGCCACCTCGCGCCAGCGTGACACGGCAGCAGTGACCTCATCCAGGATCTGACGTTCTTTCACAGGGGTGAGGTCGAAGTCCTTCGCGTACTCGTGGAGCGCAGCCCACGCGGCCTCACGGTCGTAGGCACCTCCGATGCCGGTCTGCCTCGGCGTGCCCGTATCAGGATTCGGGTTGAGATCGAACGCCGGCGAGAGTCGCCATCCGCCTGACTCGTGCAGAAATCCGTGGTTGCGCAAGTGATCGTCGGTGTTGTTGACAAGTATCGAAAATGCGACGCGCCGCCACAGTTCGTTTAGGTCGGCGCGAGTGGCTGCGCTGACTTCGGGGAGCGCCTCGGCAACCTCTGCGTAGTCATGGCTGTCCCCGTCACGTGCGCTCAGCAGCGTCATCGCACTCACGTAGGGCACTCTTGCGAGTTGGCGCCGATCGAAGCGGTCCAGCAGCAAAACGGAATGGTCGTCGACCTGTGCCAGCTGGGTCGCGGGTACCCGGATGCCAGCCAAAGAGGCGAGATCGAGCGCGGTCTTCTCCCATGCCATCACGTCCCACTCGTCGTCTGGGTGCGGGAACTTCGCGATGAGCAACTGCTCGCCGTCGCGGACGGAAGCCTTCGGCCGCGCACCACCCAACGATCCGCTGCCAGCGTCGAGCAACTCCTTGATGGCGCCAAAGTCGTCGCCGAGACTCACCGCTTCGGCCGCGTGCAGAAGACGCGGCAGCTCGATGAGCTTGGGCACGTCGGTGCCCTCACCTAGGAACGCACCGTCTTCTACAGCGCGGAACCGCAACGCGCCCTGTCGGGTGAAGTCGGAGACACCGATGAGGAAGTCCGGGTCGGTGAGGGTCGACGCCCTTCGTCCCTCGGCGAGGGCGGCCTCGCGACGCTCCTTGGTGACCAGGTTTCGGCCCCAGCGATCAGATGCGCAGTCCTGCAGCGCGCCTGGCATCCTGATCGCGTTCTGCGCCCCGGTGTGCAGCCCTCGCTCGGGGTCGATGGCGAACGCACCGCCCCATGCCAGGTAGCCGGTGTCGTAACGGAACGTCGAGGACACAAGTTTGCCACCCTTGGCGGCGAAGAAGATTTCCCCAGTGAGGCGCGCGCCACCTGGCGATGAGCCGAGGTAGACGAACAGATGGTCGATCACGACCGGGCGCTCCTTACGCGCTGAGGAGCATTCTCAGCAGACCGAATGCGGCCCAGATCTGTTTCATAGGGGTCGGTCGCCTGCACCACAGCATCAAGCTGTCCGAGGGCACGGAGCACCTCGAGAAGTACCCCGAGACCTACACCGAGGTCACCACGCTCAAGCTTGTAAATCGTGGGACGACTGACGCCAGCCCGCTCAGCAAGCTGCTCTCCAGTCAAGTTCTGTAGCTTCCGCCAGGTAGCGACGTTCTGGCCGACCTGACGCGCGGCGCGTATCGTCCGGGCCGAAGATCGACCAGCCATTGCGAGCTCCAAATGTAAAGTATGCTTATCAGTATGCACCTTAGTGATAAGTATGTTTACATTTCCGCTTCGGTCAAGGACGGTTTGGGAACCCGGTGTACTCAGCGACTCGTGAGCAGGACCAGGTCGTCGCGATGGACGACTTCGCGTTCGTACGCCGTCCCGAGCTCGGCAGCCAGGTCGCGTGTCGAACGGCCGAGCAAGCCTGGCAACTCGGTCGCGTCATAGTTCACGAGGCCGCGTGCAACGGCACGGCCCGATTCATCGACCAGGTCGACCGGGTCGCCGGCTGCGAACTCCCCTTCGACCTTGGTGATACCTGCCGGCAACAGCGACAGCCGCCGGTCGACGACGGCCGCAACCGCGCCAGGGTCGAGCACCAGCCGACCGCGCGGCGTCGTCGCATGAGCGAGCCAGAGCAACCGGCTCGCCACTCGCACGCCAGTTGGATGAAACAGGGTGCCGGTGTGCCTTCCCGCGAGAGCGTCGACGACAGCAGCGGCCGAGGCGACGACGACCGGGATGCCGGCCGACGTCGCCAGCCGGGCAGCCTCAACCTTCGTGATCATGCCCCCGGAGCCGATGCCGACGCGCCCGACGCCCCCGAGGTCGACGCCTGCGAGATCGGCTTCCCCATGAACGTCGTCGAGGCGCACTGACCCCGGCCGTCCGGGCGGCGCGGTGTACAACGCGTCGACGTCCGAGAGCAGCACCAGCAAGTCGGCGCGAATGAGGTGGGCGACGAGAGCGGCCAGCCGGTCATTGTCGCCGTACCGGATCTCATCGGTCACCACCGTGTCGTTCTCGTTGACGACGGGGACGACGCGAAGCTCGAGCAGGCGCGTCAGTGTCCGCTCGGCGTTGAGGTAGTGCACGCGGCGGACCATGTCGTCGGAGGTCAGCAGCACCTGCCCGACGCGAACATCGTGCAGCCCGAAGGCGCGCGCGTATGACTCCACGAGCAGGCCTTGCCCGACGCTGGCAGCAGCCTGCTGGGTAGCGAGATCGCGCGGTCGCGCGGTGAGTCCGAGGGGCCGCAGACCGGCGGCGATGGCTCCCGACGACACCAGTACACACGCCGTCCCCTGACCGAGGCGGCCGACGAGTGCAGACGCGAGCGCGTCGATGTTCGCCTGGTCGAGACCGCCCTCAGGACGGGTCAGTGACGACGACCCGATCTTGACGACGATCCTGCGGGCGGCGGCAACGAGCGGCCGGATAACGCCGTCGAAATCTCGTGACGTCACTGTCTTACCTGAACCACTGACGTCACCGACCGTCGAGGCGGGCGTCGGTTCCGCGAGGTCCGATCCGGTGCTCAGATCCGGAGAGCATCCCGGGCTCCCAGTCGAACGCGACATCGCCGATGATGACCTCGGCACCCTCTTCGGCGCCGGCCTTCGCAAGTTCCGCCTCGACACCGAGCCGGTTCAGGCGGTCTGCCAGATACCCGACGGCTTCGTCGTTGGTGAAGTCGGTCTGCTTGATCCAGCGCTCCGGGCGATCGCCCTTCACCACGAAACTCGTGCCGACTTTGGTCACGGTGAATCCGCTGTCGTCGACGGCGCGCGGCTTAAGGACGATGCGCGTCGCCTCGTCGGCGGGGCGCGCAGCTCGAGCCTGTTCGACGAGTTCGGCCATGGCGAACGAAAGCTCGCGAAGACCTTCGCGGGTGGCCGCCGAGACGATGATGACCTTGACACCGCGCTCCTCGATCTCGCTGCGAACCATCTCGGCAAGATCGCGCGCGTCGGGCACATCGACCTTGTTCAACACCACCAAACGCGGCCGCTCGTTCAACGGGACGCCGCCGAGATCGGTCTCGTCATACGCAGCAAGTTCGGCCTCGATTGCCTCGAGGTCGCTGACCGGATCGCGGTCGGGCTCCATCGTGGCGCAGTCGATGACGTGCACCAGCGCTGTGCAGCGCTCGACGTGTCGCAAGAACTCAAGACCCAGGCCGCGCCCTTCACTCGCGCCGCGAACAAGTCCGGGAACGTCGGCCACGGTGAACCGCGACTCCCCCGCCTGAACGACGCCGAGGTTCGGGACCAGCGTGGTGAACGGGTAGTCGGCGATCTTCGGCCGAGCTGCCGACATCGCCGCGACCAGCGACGACTTGCCGGCGTTCGGGTAGCCGACAAGTGCAACATCGGCGACGGTCTTCAGTTCAAGAACGACATCCTGGACGGCGCCTGGCTCGCCGAGCAGGGCGAAGCCGGGGGCCTTCCGACGCGGCGACGCGAGCGCAGCGTTGCCCAGACCGCCCCGGCCGCCCTGCGCCACGATGTAGGTCGATCCCGCACCTACAAGGTCGGCCAGCACGACGCCGTCTTCGGTCTTGACGACCGTGCCGTCAGGGACGGGCAGGATCATGTCCTCACCGTTGGCGCCGTCGCGATTGCTGCCTTGGCCAGGCTTGCCGGACGTGGCACGACGATGCGGGGCGTGGTGGAACGCGAGCAGGGTGGTCGTATCGGGATCGACGATCAGAGCGACGTTTCCGCCGCGACCGCCATTACCGCCGTCCGGCCCTCCTAGGGGCTTGTACTTCTCGCGGTGGATCGACGCGCAGCCGTGGCCGCCGTTGCCGGCGCTGGCGTGCAGGATGACACGGTCGACGAACGTCGGCATCGTGCCCTCCTGTCCGTTAACCAAACACCGCGAGAAACAAGACGAGGGCGGACCGGAACCGGTTCGCCCTCGTGTATTGCTGCCGTGCAATGACCGGGGGTTTAGGTCCCCGGGACGATGTTGACCACGCGCCGGCCGCGCGCAGTGCCGAACTCGACCCGACCCGCCGCCAGGGCGAACAGCGTGTCGTCCTTGCCGCGTCCGACGTTGAGGCCGGGGTGGTGGTGGGTGCCGCGCTGGCGAATGAGGATCTCGCCGGCGTTGACGAGCTGGCCGCCGTAGCGCTTCACGCCGAGGAACTGGGCATTGGAGTCGCGGCCGTTGCGGCTGGACGATGCGCCCTTCTTGTGAGCCATGTCAGCAGCCTACTTTCCGGTCTCGATGCCGGTGACCTTCAACTGGCTGTGGCGCTGACGATGGCCCTGCCGCTTGCGGTAACCGGTCTTGTTCTTGTACTTGAGGATGTGGATCTTGGGGCCCTTGGTGTGGTCGACGACCTCAGCAGTGACCGTCACGTTGCCCAAGGCCTTCGCGTCACTGGTCACCGCGTCACCGTCAACGAGGAGGAGCGCCGCCAGGGTGACTGAGCTGCCGGGCTCGCCAACGACCCGGTCGACCTCGACGACGTCGCCGACGGACACCTTGTGCTGCCTGCCGCCGCTGCGAACGATCGCGTACACCGCGAAACTCCTACCTGTTCGGACCTACGACTCGGACTCACCGCGGACACGCGACACCGACAACGGACACGCAGCGATGGGCGCATTTGAATGGCGCCGACCCCCAAGAGTACGGACCAGCGCGCCGGGGGGTCAAACCGGGCCCCATTGGCGGGCAATTGACAGGGAATTGACGCGGACTCGGCGAAGATGGCGGGATGCGACGTATAGCGGCTGCGCTGGTGCTCGTGCCTGCCTTGATGGCGGCCGGCTGCACGGCGTCGAACAAGGCGGCCGGGCCTTCGGCCTCGGCTCTGGCGGCGCCTTCGGGCTCCGTGGCCGCGCTGTCACCGGCGGAGGCCGCGGGCTCCGGGCCGACCGAAACTTCCGCGCCTGCCCCGTCTCCGGCGGCCAGTTCCGCGCGACCCGTCCCGTCAGCCGCCTCCACGACGGCCGCGCCGTCTCTGAGTTCCAAGCCAGCAGCCCGGTCGAAGAGCGCGAGTCCCTCGCCGCACCCCCCTTCGAAGGCCAGCCCCTCGCCGTCCGCCTCGCCTGCCGGTCAGGGTGAACCCGCGGGCAAAATGACCTTGATCAAGACCATCACCGGTCACCTCGACGAGAAGTCGGTGGTGTCGTCGCAGACCGGGCTCTTCTTCGCTCAGAACATGATGTATCTGCACACGATGAACGTGTACGACCGCAACTTCCACCTGGTGAAGATCATCCCGGACTCCGTGAACCTGGCGAGTCTCGGCTATCCGCAGTACCCGGGCACTTACAAGGGAGCGCCCGTTGAGGCAGCGTTCACGCCCAACCACAAGTACGTCTACGTGTCGAACTACTCGATGTACGGCGCAGCCCCGTTCACCCGCGAAGGCTCCGACGAGTGCACGCTCGCACAGCACTTCCCCGACAGCTTCGTGTACCGGATCAACCTCGCGACGTTGACGATCGACCAGGCGATCGAGGTCGGCGCGGTGCCGAAGTTCGTCGCGGTCACGCCAAACGGCAAGTACCTCTTGGTGTCGAATTGGTGCTCGTACGGTGAAAGCATCGTCGATACCGCGAGTGGCAAGGTCGTCGCGACCGTCCCGCTCGGCCCCTACCCGCGCGGCATCGCGATCGATCCGGTGAGTGGCACCGCGTACGTCGCCGTCATGGGTTCGACGCGGATTGCCGCCATCAACCTCTCGACGTTCGCGGTCAGCTGGATCTCGAACGTCGGCTCAGCGCCGCGGCACCTTGTCATGAGTGCTGACGGCCATTGGCTTTACGCCACGATCAACGGCTCTGGGTTGGTAGACAAGATTTCGCTCATCACCCGCACAGTGGTCGCCAAGGTCGCATCAGGCGACGCTCCGCGCAGCATGACGATCTCGCCGGACGGCAACTACATCTACGTCGTGAATTACATGTCCAACACGATGAGCAAGGTGCGTACGAGCGACATGCACGTCGTGCAGAACGTGCCAACGAACCCCGACCCGATCGGCATCACGTACGACAACGCAACGCGCCAGGTATGGGTCGCGTGCTACAGCGGCTCGATCATGGTCTTCAAGGACGCAACGCCAACGGCTTAGTGCAACCTCGGGACGGCGGGGGGGCGCTCAGGCGCCGGCCTGGTCTTGCGACCGTTAGGCGCCCGCGGGGCTGTCGTGCGCGGCTGCGGTGTGGTCGGCACCCGCGTTCGCCTTCGATCCTCCGCGACGACGACCGCCCCGACGTGACCGGGAGGCTCCCGACGACTTCTTAGCGCCTGCCGCCCCTGCATCGCCGGCATTCGCGGGCTCGGAATTCGAGTGCTCCGAGTGCGTGACATCGACCCCGTTCACGTGCTCAGCGTGGACAGCCTCGCCTGCGTCCGTGCCAGCATCGCTGGGTGCGCCAGCGTGGAGCTCGCCGCTTTCGAGGCTGGCGTCGCCTTCGGATGCGGACGATGTCGCCGCGCCCTGGCCGCCACGACCCCGCGAGCCCTTGCCGCGAGCAGCCGCTACGACTGCAGGCGTGGGCTTGGAGGTCGGCGCAGGGCGCGAGGAGTGGTTGTGCTCCACCAGATCGGTGTGCACGATCACGCCGCGTCCGTTGCAGACCTCGCAGATCTCGGAGAACGCCTCGAGCAAGCCGTTGCCGACGCGCTTACGGGTCATCTGCACGAGACCGAGCGAAGTCACCTCGGCGACTTGGTGCTTGGTGCGATCGCGCCCGAGACACTCGACGAGCCTGCGCAACACCAGGTCTCTGTTTCCTTCGAGCACCATGTCGATGAAGTCGATGACGATGATGCCGCCGATGTCACGCAATCGAAGCTGCCGGACGATCTCTTCGGCGGCCTCGAGGTTGTTCTTGGTGACCGTCTCTTCGAGGTTGCCACCTTTGCCGATAAACCGGCCGGTGTTGACGTCGATGACGATCATCGCTTCGGTGCGATCGATGACGAGGTAGCCGCCGCTCGGCAACCAGACCTTGCGGTCGAGCGCCTTCGCGATCTGCTCATCAACTCGGTAGTGCGTGAAGATGTCCTCCTCTGATGTCCACTGCGAAAGCCTCGGCACCAGATCGGGAGCAACGTGTGCGACGTAGGCCTCGACGGTGTCCCAGTCGGAATCGGCCGACACGACGAGCTGATTGAAGTCCTCGTTGAAGACGTCACGGATTACGCGAATCGTCAGGTCGGGCTCGCTGTACAGCAGCGCAGGCGCGTTCGCCGTCTCGGACTTCTTCTGGATGACTTCCCATTGGGCCGCAAGCCGCGCGACGTCACGCGTGAGGTCTTCTTCGGACGCACCCTCGGCCGCCGTGCGCACGATGACGCCGGCACCTTCAGGTGTGACCTTCTTCAGGATGGCCTTCAACCGCGACCGCTCGACGTCCGGCAGTTTGCGGCTGATGCCCATCATCGAGCCCTCGGGCACGTACACGAGGTAGCGGCCCGGCAGGCTGATCTGGCTGGTGAGGCGCGCGCCCTTTTGCCCGATCGGGTCCTTCGTGACCTGGACGACGACAGCTTGGCCAGGCTTCAACGCCGACTCGATGCGACGCGGACCGCCTTCAAGACCGGACGTGTCGAAGTTGACCTCGCCGGCGTAGAGCACCGCGTTGCGACCCTTGCCGATGTCGACGAACGCCGCCTCCATGCCGGAGAGCACGTTCTGCACTCGCCCGAGGTAGACGTTGCCGACCATCCGGTTGGTCGAGGCCGTACTGACGAAGTGCTCGACCAGAATGCCGTCCTCGAGCACGCCTATCTGGGTGCGGTCGCCGCGCTGCCGAACGGCCATCACGCGGTCGACGGACTCACGACGCGCGAGGAACTCGGACTCGGTGATCACAAGACCACGCCGGCCGTGCCTGCCTTGCTCGCGACCTTCGCGGCGGCGCTGCTTCTTGGCTTCGAGGCGGGTCGAGCCCTTGACGCCTTGAACGCCGCCATTGCCACTGCTGCCACTGTCGTCGTGGTCGCGGGGCTCGCGAATGCGAACGACAGTGTTCGGCGGATCGTCAGGCGACCGGACTTCGCCGTCACCAGCGCCGCGACTGCGGCGACGACGACGGCGGCGGCTGGACGCAGAGCCCTCGCCATCCTGATCGTCGCGGTGATCTGTGTTATCGGATGGCGAGCCGCTCTCGCCGTCGGATCGCGCTTCGGTTCGGCCGTCGGCGCGAGCCTCGCCGGACTCAGCTGCGTCGCGATCGGTCGACCCGTCGCCGTTGGTGACGAACTCGCCCTGGCCGCCCTGGCCGCCACGGCGACCGCGGCCGCCACGACGGCGCCGGCGTGGTACGCCGGAGCCTTCGCTTGAACCATCGGCGGAATCGCGAACAGCGCTGTCGCTGGCCGGCACCGCGTTCTCGGCACTCGGGGGCTGGAAGAAGAGGGTCGGGATTGCGGCCGGTCGGATCGGCGCCAAGTCGGGCGTGCCGTGGTCGGCCTGATCGCCGCCGGTTGACTTCGCAGCCTTGCGGGGCGCCCGCGTGGCCGCCTTCTTCGCGGCAACCGCTGGCTCGTGCGTTGCCTGGTCGTCGTGAGTGGTCTGCGGTGCGGCCGCGGTCTTCTTGGCCGGACGGCGTCCGCCTCGGGCGGGCGCAGCGCCCGCCTCTGGTGTCGACGGCGGGTCGCCGGCGGTCGTCGCTATGGCCTTGGCTGCCCTCGAACTGGTCGCCGCAGGTCTGGTCGCCGCGGCGCGAGGGGCGGCCTTCTTGGCGCTCGTCCGCTTGCGCGGTGTTGTGGCGTTACCAGCGGACGGAGCGTCCGGGTTGGAGGAGATATCGGATGGATTGGTGGGCTCGTTCTCGAGCATGCGGAAAAGTCTTCCCGTCGGGCCCCCGGGCGCCGCTTCGTCGCTAGCAGAAGATCACTAGCAGGAGCCGCACCGCACAGGAGCAAGTCTGTAGTCGGTCGCTGTGTCCCGGCGATCGGGTCCGGTTGGGCCCGGGCTAGAAAACAGCGCAAGTCTGTGGACGAACGAAGTTCGAAGCGGGCCGGACCTACCGCGTCGCGGGGATTCCCACAGCCGGATCGGCTCCGGCCGCGGCATCCCTGTCGGGCGCCAGCGGGTCGGCGAGCTTGCCAAATTCGTCGAGGTGCCCCTGCGCCAGCCGCAACACCAGAGGGGGAAGCGGCGGCGCCAGGTCACTCACCTGGCGAAGTCCAGCGAGAACGTCGTCTGGCCGAACGGCAGGTGTGAGGTGCCGAACAACCATGTCAAGTATCGCACAGCCGGTCGCGTCAAGGTCCCCGACCACGCCGAGGTGGACGACTGGCAGGCGGGCGTCGAGGGTCCGGCGTCCATCCTTGAGCACTCTCTCGACCGGGATCGACTCGGCCTGAAGGAAGGCCGCGACGGCCGCTTGCGCCGCGCGCGGGTCGACTCCGTTCAGAGTCACCTGCCAGTGCGACGTGTCGATCCGGTCGGGCAGCGAGCCGCCGCGCGCCTCGAGCACTTCGATGACGTCGAACCCCGGCGGCAGCGCGGCATCGAGCTCGGACCTCACCTGAGCCGGGTCGCACACCCGGGTGACGGCTATCTCGAGGTACTCGGCTTCGCTGGCCGCTCCCGTCGAGGCGGCGCCGACGTAAGAGATCTTCGGGTGGGGCGAGAACCCAGCGCTGAACGCGACCGGCACCTCCGCGCGCCGGATCGCCCGTTCGAACACCCGCTGGAAATCGCGATGGCTGGTGAAGCGGAGCCGGCCACGCTTGGCGAAGTGAATACGAAGACGCTGGACGGCGGGCGCGACGTCGCGTGCGTCAGGCTGGCGACCCATCTCAGACGACGGTCAACGGCAAGAGCGTGCGACCGGTGGGCCCGACCTGAATGTCGGTGCCCATGGTGTCGCAGACTCCGCAGTCGAAGCACGGGGTCCAGCGGCAGTCTTCGACCTCGACGTCGGAGAGTGAGTCCTGCCAGTCCTGCCACAGCCAGTCCTTGTCGAGCCCCGAGTCGAGATGGTCCCAGGGCAGCACTTCGGAGCGGTCGCGTTCGCGAGTGGTGTACCAGTCGACGTCGACCGGCTGGTCGGCGAGCGCGACAGCAGCCGCGCCCATCCACCGATCGAACGAGAAGTACTCGCTCCAGCCGTCGAAACGGCCACCGTCGAGCCAGACCTGCTTGATGATGCGACCAACCCGCCGGTCGCCGCGCGAGAGCAACCCCTCGACGATGCCGGGTTTCCCGTCGTGGTAACGGAAACCGATCGCTTTCCCGTACTGACGGTCGGTGCGGATCGTGTCGCGCAGCTTCAGCAATCGCGAGTCTGTCGTGACGTGGTCGAGCTGCGCGGCCCACTGAAACGGCGTGTGCGGCTTGGGCACAAAGCCACCGATTGACACGGTGCAGCCGATGTCACGGCTGCCACTCGCCGTCCGACCTGCTTGGATCACTTTTCTAGCCAGGTCAGCGATTTGCAGCACGTCGTCGTCGGTCTCCGTCGGTAGCCCGCACATGAAGTACAGCTTCACCCGGCGCCAACCCTGAGCGTAGGCGGTGGTCACCGTGCGGATCAGGTCTTCCTCGGTGACCATCTTGTTGATGACCTTGCGCATGCGCTCGCTGCCGCCTTCAGGCGCGAACGTCAGGCCCGACCGGCGGCCGTTACGGGAGAACTCGTTGGCCAGGTCGACGTTGAACGCGTCGACTCTCGTCGAGGGCAACGACAGCGAGGTGTTCGTCCCCTCGTAGCGGTCGGCGAGCTGCTTGGCCAGCGGGCCAATCTCGGAATGGTCGGCGCTGCTGAGCGACAGCAACCCAACTTCTTGAAAGCCGCTTGCCTTCAGGCCTGCATCGACCATCGCGCCGATCGTGTCGATCGACCGCTCGCGTACCGGCCGGGTGATCATGCCGGCCTGACAGAACCGGCACCCTCGTGTGCAGCCGCGGAAGATCTCGACGCTGAACCGCTCGTGAACGGTTTCTGCCAGCGGTACAAGGGGTTTCTTCGGGTACGGCCACGCGTCGAGATCCATGAGGGTGTGCTTCGAAACCCGTGCCGGTATGCCGGCGCGATTCGGGGCGACCGCGTCGATGTGGCCATCACTGCGGTAAGTCACGTCGTAGAAACGGGGCACGTAGATATTGCCGGTGCGGGCCAGTCGCTGCAGTACTTCGTCGCGTCCGCCGGGCGAGCCCTCGCGCTTCCATTCGCGCACGATGTGCGTGATCGCGATGACTGCCTGCTCACCGTCGCCGAGAACCGCGGCATCGATGAAATCGGCGATCGGCTCGGGGTTGAAAGCAGCGTGGCCGCCGGCGATGACCAGCGGGTGCTCGGGCGTTCGATTCGCCGACTCGATGGGGATGCCGGCGAGGTCGAGTGCGTTGAGCATGTTGGTGTAACCGAGTTCGGTGGAGAAGGACACCCCGAAGATGTCGAACGCGCCGACCGGCCGATGGGCATCGACGGTGAACTGCGGAATGCCGTGTTCGCGCATCAGGGCTTCGAGATCTGGCCAGACGGAGTAGGTGCGTTCGACGAGCACGCCGTCGAGTTCGCCGAGCACCTCATAGAGGATCTGCACGCCCTGATTGGGGAGGCCGACTTCGTAGGCGTCGGGGTACATCAGGCACCACCGGACATCGCATTGCGCCCAGTCCTTGACGAGTGAGTTCAGCTCGCCGCCGACGTACTGGACGGGCTTGCTGACACTCATCAGCAATGGCTCGAGCCGAGGGAACACCGACTCAGCCTGATTGCTCGACACGACTGAAGCGTAGCTCTAAAGGCCGCCGCTCGAATTTTGTGTCGCCTGCGTCTGGATGTGCACGTTCTGGAGCAGCCCGACAGCCAGCATGCTCGCGAACAGGGACGACCCACCGTAGGAGACAAACTGCAGCGGAATCCCGGTGACGGGCATGATCCCAAGGTTCATGCCGATGTTCTCGAAGGTCTCGAACGCCAGCCAGCACACGACCCCGCCGGCGACGATCCGCCCGAACAGGTCGGGTGCCCGTGAGGCGATCCGCAGCCCGCGCCACAAGATGACCGACAGCAAGACGATGATCAGCGCCGAACCGAGGAAACCGAGTTCCTCACCCGCGGTGGCGAAGATGAAGTCGGTGTGTGCGGCGTAGACCGCGCCACTGTTGATCTGCGCGCCGTGAAAGAGCCCGCTGCCCGTCAGCCCACCGGAGCCGATGGCCAGCTGAGCTTGATGGGCGTTGAAGCCCGAAGCCT
>Ga0208717_1000259_pt1 | contig 19628 bp, 23 predicted proteins | sample NGESurF53shallow_FD_184489 | JGI IMG/M metagenome (GOLD analysis project Ga0208717, IMG submission 184489) | Arctic peat soil microbial communities from Barrow, Alaska - NGEE Surface sample F53-3 shallow (SPAdes) | ecosystem: Environmental > Terrestrial > Soil > Wetlands > Peat ... | reverse complement strand
CTCCGCCGGCACCGAGGTCTCCCCAGCCGACGCGGGGACGGCGGTCACTTGCGCCGCCTCGTTCCCGGAAACGGCAGCAGGATCGCGGCCGCAAAGATAACCACCATCAGCAGGATCAAAATGAGGTTGGCGACCGAGATCTGAATGACACCCCAATGCACATAGTGCCCGACATGATCCAGATTGATCGGCGACATCACTGCCGTCAAATAGCCGTGCACGGCAGCCTCCCAGAAGCGCTTGGCCGGACCGCGACGAGGCGGTGAACATGCTCGGGAACAGCGACGCGGTTGCGAATGCAACGGCACGTGTTCGGCATCGTCCGCAAGCCGAAGCGGGCCGCATGCCCGAAATCGGTGCGACCTCTGCTGTGGCGCGATCGATCGGGGAAGGCCATCGAGGGGTCCCAGCGGACCCGGCCAATTTGCGCGCTGTGCGGTGTCAGTCGACTCGCCGCCCTCGGCAGAAAACATGTGAGCGGCGAGGTGAGCAATGTCCAGACCGGCCCAAGCGCGCTAAGAACCAGAACATCTCACATCAGCGTGCTCAAAGCAACGAGGCTCCCGCGAGCGCGCCTTCGTCGTCCTCGCCGTTCATTGCATGACGACTGCTGCGGTGACGCGCCCCGCCCTGAGGCAACTAACAGGAAGGAACGTGTCGTCGGGTCGGCGACGTGGTCGAGCACACGCTTCAGCCATCCCGACACCGGCACCCAAGCTGTCCGAAATTCGGAGCGGACCCGGCGCGCGATCGTGGGATGGGCACCGACAGGGGTCGGCAAACTCGGAGAGCGCCTGCCGCGCGTCTTCGATCGTGTCGAAGGTGCGTTCGATGGTTCCGTTGTTCCACATGATCGCGTATTCCGTACCGTCACTTATGGATGGAACACTCGCCGACTAATCGCAGCGCGCGGTTGCGATATTACTGGCGGCAATCGCTGCCCCTAGGCAAACACGTCGAAGCGCACTGGTCGCGCAACGGCGTCCCCGTCGCTGGATCGGATTCGAAGAGATGACACCGCGCAACGCGTAACGTCGGTCTCGCACATTCGCAAAGGTAGCCCTACTGCACATTCGCAGAGGATCTGCGTATGGCCTGCAACACCTCGGTGGCCCTCGCCGGGGTGATCGTCTGCACTTTGCTGCGCACCAAACTCGCTCCCTCTTACTGCGCACTCTTACTGCGCACTCTTACTGCGCACTGATCCCGCTCCGTTGACGGCACGGTGTCGGTCATCGGCGCGACTCATCATCGTCGCACGCCGGTATTCAGTTGCACGGACGACCCGCACCAATGCAAGCCTCGATGCGGGCGATGGCGGTGCACTTGGGCCCCCGCATCGATCTGAGCTTGGCCTACCGATCTCAGTCGTCACCAATATGGAGTGCGACTTCACCCGTTCGAGTCCTTCGGATAGGGCGGCCTCGGCCGAGTCACGAAGTGGGCCTGCAGCGGCGGGACCCTCCTTGAGGAGACCCTTGGTGGTGTTGATCACGAGTTCTCCGGTGAGGTGTGGCGGCAGCGGCGGGATGTTCTTGCTGGTGTACGCGCGTCGATGAGGGTGACGCCAGGGTTCGGAAAAGCGCCCTCCCATGCGGCCTCAACGTCGTCGTCGGAGGTCACGCGGATGCCGGAGAAGCCCAGCAGTTCAGCCCATCCCGCGTAGTCGACCGACTGGATGTCTTGAGACGTCGGCCAGACCGGGTTGCCGTCTTCGGTGCGCATCTCCCATGACACCTGGTTGAGGTCGTCGTTATGCAGCACAAGAACAAGCTGATTGCTCCATTGCGCCATGTATTCCTTGACGGTGATGAGTTCGTTCATGCCCAGCACCTGGAATGCGCCGTCCTCGATCGTGCAGATCACCGGCCGGTCTGGGTAGGCGAACTTCACCGCTACCGCGTATGGCATTGCCGCGAGCGTGGTCGCCGGCCTGCCGGAAAGGTCACCCATCATGCCGCGGCGAAGCCGGATGTGATGTGCGTACCAGTGTGCAGTCGTGCCGGCATCAGCAGTGACGATGGCATTGGGTGGTAGCCGCTTGTTCAGCTCGTGGTAAACGCGCCGAGGGTTCACGCCGTCCGGATAGTTCAGCATCGCCTGCGCTTCTCTCTCTTCGTCCCACCTACCGCAGGTTCTTCTGACAGTCCCAGCGGCTTAGGTGGACGGGACGTGGCCGTCGATGAGCGTGAGCAGTGCGTCGGCGATCTGGTCGGGTGTGGGTGGGCAGCCGGGGATGGTGAGGTCGACGGGGAGCACGTCGGACACCGGTCCAATAAGTGCGTCGGGAGTTCCGAGGGTATTGATGCCTAGTGCGCAGTTGCCGAGTGCGGCGACCCTTCGTGGTTCGGGCATGGCGTGGTAGGCGAGGAGCAGTGCGTCGCGCATGCGCGTGGTCACTGTGCCGGTGACGAGTAGGACGTCGGCGTGGCGGGGCGAGGCGACGATGCCGAGACCGAACCGCTGGAGGTCGTAGTGCGGGCCGACTGTGAGGGTCAGTTCGTGCTCGCAGCCGTTGCACGATCCGGCGTCGACGTGTCGGATGGCGAGGCTGCGCCCGTGGTCGGGTCGTGGCAGGTCGAGGTCGCGCCGCAGCCGGCGAAGGTCGCGTAGCAAGGTGAACATCAGCGGTCCGCACAGGCGTAGCACAGTTCGAAGCTCTTGTTAATCAGGGGAAAGTCGGGTAACAGGTTGCCCGCGGCGGCGTGTGCGACTGCTGGCCAGTTGGCGTAGGAGCCGGTGCGCAGCCGCACCCGCGCCACCAGGTCGCCTGCGGATTCGATGACGCAGCTTGTTGCGCCGCGTGGGCTTTCGACGAACCCGATCCCGATCGGTTGCCGGTCGGTGTCCGCGACTGCCAGCGCAGGCATCACGGGTCCAGTGTCGAGCAGTGTGCAAAGCAGAGCGAACGACTGTCGCAGTTCGAGTACGCGCTGCTCGAGCCGCGCGCGCACGTCACCGGCGGCGGTCGATGGTGTCACTGGCACAAAGCCTGCGTAGTCCGGGTAGGGCGACGCAGCGCGGATATCCTCGGCAACGCCGGCTGCACGCGCCCCCGGGCCGACGGTACCGAGCCGGTGGACTGTCGGTGCATCGATGATGCCGATCGCGTCGAGTCGGTCCTGGAAGGACGCATTGAAGGCGAGCTCGCGCCAGCCGACCTCGACGGCCGCGTTGATCTCGGCCAGTTCCTGCGCGCACGATCGCAGGGCGTCGGCGTCGAGGACGAGGTCGCTTCGCCCGATCGTGACGCTGCCGAACAGGAACCGGTGGCCGGCGAGGTTCATGTTGAGTCGGCGGGCACGTTCGGTGAGGGCGAGGAAATATGTGTTTCCGGCGGCCATTCCGACCCCTGCGCACACCGCGGCGATGTCGTTGAGGTGGTTCCACACCCGCTCGATCTCGAGCAGGAATGTTCGGGCCCGGGCGAGTTCCGGCGTCGCGCGTAGCCCTAGTGTCTGCTCGGCCGCTGTTGCGAACGCGACACTGTTTGCCACCATGCACCCCGCACACGCCCGCGTGATGACGTTCATGGCGGCCGCCGGCGGCGACCCTTGCGCCGCGCGTTCGAGGCCGCGGTGCTTGTAGAACAACCGTGCGTCAAGGTGCAGGATCCGATCGCCGACGACGTGGAATCGAAAGTGCCCGGACTCGATGACGCCGGCATGGATCGGTCCGACTGCCACCTGGTACGGATCGTGTCCGCGCACCGGGACGGTCCACGATTCGAGCGGCGCCGCGTGGTCGAGCAGCGGCCTAAGCGGCTCGTGCCCAGCGAAGCCCACCCCGTATAGATCGTGCGCCTCGCGTTCGTCCCAACCCATCGCCGGCGCGAGGTCGACGATCGACGGGACGCTGCCCTCGCCGTCGGGTACGACACTCTCTACCCGCGTCTGATTGTCTGGTCCTGTCAGCAGCACACGTACGACGCGCCCACCCTCGGCGGCGTACAGACTGCGCGCACACCATCCCTGCGCGAGCGCGTTCTCAACATCGGCCCGAAACGTCGCGGCGGCGCGGTTCACGGCACACCTCGCACGAGCGCATCGACGAAGCTGCTGCCGGACAGCCACGGCGCGACAGCAGTGAGACCGAGGAGCACGACCAGCGACACGCCACCCAAGGTGGTGACCAGCCGCAGCCCTGGCAGAAGTGTGACGTTGCGGCGATGCGCCTTTCCGACAAGGGTCTCGATCGTCGCGTGCGCGAGGCCGAGGAAACCCAGGGCGAGTAGCACCGCGGCGATCGCGGCAGGCCATGATCTGCCGGACTCGAAGCCGCCCGCGAGGATCAGTAGTTCGCTGACGAACAGGGGGGACGGCGGCAGCCCTGACAGTGCGCCCAGCGACACGCCCATCGTCGCACCGAGCACCGGTGCAGTGCGTCCGATGCCGCTGACCGCGTGCCGGGCTGCGCGTGGCTCGTGCGCCAGCAGCGGGGTTGCTGCGTAGAAGCCGAGCGCTTTGGCGATGGCGTGTCCCACGATGTGCAGGGCCACGCCGGCGAGTGCCAGCGGCGTACCGAAGCCAACGCCGAGAGCCATCACCCCGAGGTGTTCGAGGCTGGAGTAGGCGAGTAGCCGTTTGAACGCCATCGGCCGCCACAGGAACGGGACCGCGACCGCGAGTGAAGCGAGCCCGAACCCGATCAACACGCGTTGCGCTGCCGATACTCCGATCAGCGGCGCGAGCGCACGGTCGGTGCGCCACGCGACGAGCAACACGGTCGGTAGCAGTGCGGCCGAGAGCAGTGCGGACACCGGTGGCGGGGCTTGGGAGTGCGCGTCGGGCAGCCAGTTGTGCACCGGCGCCCATCCGATCTTCGCGGCTAAGCCGATCAGGATCAGCAGGTATGCGGTCAGTGCGGTCGAGCGCCCCGATCCGAACGTCGCCAGCCGTCCCCATGCCAGTCCGCTGACCCCACCGCTCGGCACACCAGCGGCGAGGATCGCGATACCGAGCAACGCGATACCCAGACCAAGGGAGGTGAGGATCAGGTACTTCCAGCCCGCCTCCAGCGCGTGTGCTTTGCCGCTGAAACCCACTAGCAGCGCGGACGCCGCGGTCGTCGCCTCGACCAGCAGCCAGGCCGCGCCGAGGTTGCCGGCCAATGGCACCGCGAGCAGCATCGCCCAGAAAAGAAACAGCACGACGTAGTAGACGCGGTCACGATGGCCCTCGACCACGAACGAGCTGCGCGCGCCCTGCAAAAAGGACGCCGACATCCACACGCTGGCCAGCCCGACGACTGCGGTAACGGCGAGCAACAACGCACCCGCGGCGTCGACCACGATCCAGTGACCGACCAGCGGATGGCCGGCGTCCTTGACCGCAAGACCAACCAGCACCACAGCGAATACCGACGTCGCGACGGCACAGGTGCGCGCCAGCACGGTGAGATGTTTGCTTGGGGCAAGCACGACGAGCCCGGCAGTCACCAGCGGTACCGCAACGACGACGACCGCAAGCGCTTGGCTGCTAATCACGCAAACTCCGCAACGCCGCGCTGTCGCCCGCGCCGAATTCGCTGAAGATGCGCAAGTGGAACAGCGCCGCGACGCACACGATCAGGGTGAGGTCGAGCGTCACGCCGAGTTCGATGATCAGCGACGAGGCGTGCGGTGACCCGATCGCCGCCAGCGCCAGCCCGTTCTCGACCAGCACGATGCCGAGCACCTGAAACAACGTGGACCGCCGCGTCGCAGCACACGCCAGACCGGTGGCGACGAGGGCAAGAACCGCCCGTTCCGCCGGGCGGGACGTGAGGCCGAAGGCGGGTACCAGCGCGGTCAACAGCAGGATGAACACCACTGCGACGCCAGCCCTAACCATCGGTGTGACACGGGCTCGCAGCGGCTGCGACTCCCGGCTGCGGACCACCGCGACAAAGAACAAGCCACCAAGTGCGGCAGCGCGCATGGCCAGCGCCAGCCCAGCCACGACGTCGCTGGCCGGACCGGCCTGCTGCAGAGCGATGACCGCAAGTACCAGCGCCTGCGTCGTCACGAGACCGACCGCGATCGATCGACGCCGCACCACGACGACGCCGAGCCCAAGCCCGACCAGCAGCCATCCGGTGGCACCCGTCACGACCCGCCGACCCCACGAGCGACAACACCCAGTAGCGCAGCCAACGCCGCAACCCCGAGCAGGCGAGGCACCAGTAGTACACGCATCTTGGCCTGAAATGTCTCGACAAGCGCGAGCGCGCCGCACATCACCACGAGCACGAACGGCAGCAGCGCAAGCTGCGCCCAGACACCGCGCGGGTGCGGGAGGAAGACCTGCGCAGCGAGCACCAGAACAACCCAATGCCGAGCAGCCGCCGCCCACTGCACATAGGCCAGGTCGCGACCGGCATATTCGAGCAGCGGCGTCTCGTGGATCATCGTCAACTCAAGGTGCGTGTCGGGGTTGTCGAACGGCTGACGGCCGGTCTCCGCAACGACGACGATTCCGAACGCCAACGCACCCAACGCCAGCGCAGGGCTCGACCAGACCGCACCGCCGGCGGTGCGGGCGATCATCCCGAGCAGGTTCGACGTGCCCGTCAGCATCACGGCGACGGCCAGCGCGAGCAGCAACGTCGCTTCAACGAACACGGAAATCGTCAGATCGCGGCTCGCGCCCATCAGTGAGAATCCGTTGGCAACATCCCACGTGCTCGCAGCCGCGGCGAAACGGGCGAGGGCTAACAAGCCGATCAAGACGATGACGTCGTGTCCGACGCCGAGGTTGGGTCCGACCGCGTTCACCGGGACGAGCCCGACCGCGGCGACGAGGCAGGCGCCGATCACCGCCGGCGCGAGCCGGTAGACCACGGTCGTCCCTGCCACGTCGACTGTGCTCTTGTTCCATAGCCGACGCAGCTCGCGGTAGGGCTGCAGCGGCGATGGACCGCGCCGACCTTGCAGTCGCGCTTTCCAATGCTGGATCAGGCCAGGCAGCAAAGGCGACAACACGAGCCCGCCAATGACCTGGACGGCACCGCTGGCAACCGTAGACGCCGTCATCCGAGCCAGCCGATCCGGCCGGCGATCAAGACGACCAGCACTAGGCCAATGAGGTAGCCGACATACATCCCGAGGCTTCCGCTCTGCAGCCGTCGCGCGTATGCGGCACCGGCGAGCGACCACCGCGCAACCGGACGATAGATCCGCTCGTCGATCAGGTTGGGCACCTCGCCTTCATACGCGACCTGCGTGACGACGCCGCCATGCGTGCGCACCTCAATCTCCCGGCGCGGTCGTAACACGACCTCGAGCACCAGCCGCAACGGCTTGGTGAACCCTGCGCTCGACCACTGGAGCTCGGGCACAACTGACTGCCCGCACACCCAGGTCGGCGCAACGTGAGCGGTACGCTGCCCGCGCAGCAGAGTCAGCACCGCGGTCACCACGACGATGACCACCGCGATCCCGACCGTTGGCAACGACCCTGTGCCGGGCACGTAAAGACCGGCATGGACTGGCGCCTGGCCCGACCAAGGAGCGATCGCGACGAGGCGGCTCACCAATAAACCCGGCACGAGCCCCAACATGACGCATGCCAACGCAAGTACTGCGACAGCGCCGCGCATCGGAGCCGCGACCTCGAGCGCATCGCGGACATGGGCGCGCCGCGGCGGCCCGAGCAGCACGAGACCAACCACTTTGACGAAACAAAACACGGCGAGCGCTGCTGTCGCCCCTAGCGCAGCCAGCGCGACCGCACCCGCCGTGCCATCACCAACGTGACCCGACATCACCACATGTAACAGCGCCTGCAACGTCAGCCACTCCGAGGCGAACCCGTTCAACGGCGGCAACCCGGCGATCGCCATCGCCCCGACGAAAAACGCTCCGCCGGTCCACGGCATCCGCCGCAACAGACCACCGAGCTGGTTGAGTTCGAGTGAGCCGACCGATCGTTCAATCGAGCCCGCACACAAGAACAGCAACGCCTTGAACACCGCATGGTTGACGGTATGGAGAAGCGCCGCAGCCAACGCAAGCGCAGCCCAGACATCCTCCCCGTGCGCACGAAGCACAAGGCAAGCACCAAGACCCAACACGATGATGCCGAGGTTCTCGATCGAGTGCAGCGCCAACAGCCGTTTCAACTCGTGCTGGAACAAGGCATAGGTGACGCCACCGACGCAGGACACTGCACCGACGGCGAGGACGAGGACGCCGAACCAGGTCGGCAGCACACCAAGCCAATCGACGAAAACGCGGATCATCGCGTACACCGCAAGCTTAATCATGACACCGCTCATCAATGCCGAAACCGGCGCCGGCGCCATCGGGTGCGCCCGCGGTAACCACGCGTGCAACGGCACGAGGCCGGCCTTGGTGCCCATGCCGACCAACGCCGCCAACGCGATGCCGATCTGCAGGCCGGACCCTGGCCCGACGACGCCGGCCGTTCCTAACGCCCCCGCATGTGCGAGCAACAGCACCGCCACCCACGTACCGACCCCACCGAGGTGGGTGATCGCGATGTAGATGAAGACGCTACGACGCGACTCCGCATCGGCGTCGCGGTGGAGGAGGATGATCACCGCTGGCAGCAAGCTCATGAGCTCCCAACTGCCGAGGAACGTGATGGCGTCGCGCGCGCACAGCAGCCCCACCATCGCCAGCACGAACACCCCGGTCAACGCACCGACCAGTCGCCCGCGACGGGAGCCGTCGAGGTACCGGGAGGAATACGCCAACGCCGGTGCGGCAACCAGACCGAGGGTTGCTAAGAACACACCGGAGAGGCGATCGACACCGAGTCGCGGAGTGAGCTGACTCGTGAACGCCGCGCCAACCGCATGTCCAGTCGCCAGAGTCGCGAAACCGGCGACGATGAACAGTGCGGCGCCGACAGCCTGTAACCCAAGACCACGTCGCCACGGCCCACCCAGGAACGTCACGACGACACCTATCGCGATGGCTGCGCCGGCAAGCCAATACAGGACGGCGATCACGAGAGACCGAGGTCATGCAGAAGAAACTGCTGCTGCGCTAACTGATGGGTAATGATGTCGCGACCAGCCGCAAGCAGGTCGAAGACCCGCTCATCATCGACACGGTAAAAGACAGTAGTTCCGTCGCGACGCGACTCCACCAAGCCGATCCGCCGCAACGCCGCAAGATGCCGCGACGTACTGCCGGAGTCAAGATCGAGATCCCGTTGCAAGATCCCGACCGAGCGCTCACCGTCCCGCAACAACTCAAGAATCCGCACCCGCGCCGGATGACCTAGCACCCGAAACAACGTCGCCTTCACCTCATGCACAGGGCGGGCATTGTGTGACACTCCGTCACGATACTGCAAATCTTCAAAGATATGCAGTAATGCAGCCACTAATGTCGACGCAACCCCTCTGACCGCCCCACGGTCGTGCGCGGTACATCCGGAAAACGGGGCAGGCTCGTCTTGAGACAGCGGAGTGCTCCTTGTTCGCGCTATAGCGCACCGAGGTGTTCGACGGTGCCGTCGAGTCGATCCAGGAACAGCTCAGCGGGTCGAGAGTCTCGTGCGAGAGATCGCAGATGTCGCACAGCCTTCTGTAGCTGGATGTGGCTGTCGTAATGCTCCACGCCGTGTCGACAGGCCCACCGCCCGTCGGCGGGCTCGATCACACGGAAGTACCACGCCATCGGTGAATCGTGAGCGCCGACGCCCGGCCGACCTAGGGCCGAACGTCCCGTCGTGCACGAGCGAAAAGTGTCGACGAGCCTGAAATGCTGCAATGGCTCTGTCGGGCGTCTCGCGCGCGCTGATAGGGCGCACTAGGGATGGCGACGCAATCCCGGACATATGTCGTGACCGTAGTTCAGGAGGTGCAGCGCGATGGTGGACGACGCTATCGCTTGCGCGTTAGCGCTCGCGTCGTACCAGATCCTGGACAGCCCACAAAGGACGGGTTCGACGATTTGGTGCTCTTGGCGGCACACATCGCTGATGCGCCGATCGCGCTGGTGTCCTTCCTAGAGGCGGGTGCTCGGGGTTTCGTATGAGCGCAACTCGGCCAGGAGGTCGCCACGATCAGCGAGTACCTCGGTGAGGAATCGGCGTGCAGCACGCATCAATTCCGCGACATCGGAGGCTGCCAACTCGTAGAACACGCTGGTGCCCCTTCGGGTAGACACCACGATCCCCGCGCGACGCAACACGGCCAACTGTTGCGAGAGGCTGCTCGCCTCGACGCCAAGCGCGACAAGCAACTCGCTCACCGCCTTCGGCCCGTCCTGTAACAACTCGAGCACGCGGATCCGGACCGGATGGCCCAGGGTCCGAAACAGTTCAGCCTGCGCTTGATACAGCGGAACGGCCACGGGGTGCCCCTCACCGAGTCTCGGCACTTGAGTCTCATGTATATGTGAAGTTCCAAAGATCTTCAAACTGCTAGGCCGATCGTGCTCAGGTCTCTTGATCGGGGCGATGTGGCTAGACCCCTTGATCCAACCGCGCGACCCCCTTCGAAGGGGTGGACGAAAACCCGGCGGGCGGGGCCGTAGCGGGGCCGTACGGCCGGTAAAGTGGGGCCTGGTATGGACCACGGCGGTCAAGATGAATAACACGATATGCGCAGGTCAGCGCGATTTTCACGCTCAATCGGAAGGTGTCCCGCTAGTCTTCCAAGCTGGCCATGCCGGTTCGATCCCGGTCACCCGCTCCACCGAAAAAGCCTTACACAGCAAGGTTTTTCGCGCGCCTGTGGACGTCGCGTGCTCAGTAATCGTGGATTTGGGTCCTGAGCGGGGACGTATGTACCACGCCGCCACGCCAGGGACCACCCGGCGAGCTGGCCTTGCCGGGTTGATACCGGGCACCCGCTCGACCGAAAACCCTTGCATAGCAAGGGCTTTCACGCGCCCACGGCCTCCGCCTGCTTGTGAAACGTGGACCTTGCGTCCCTAGCGGCCCGTAGGTGCCACGCCGCTACGGCAGGCCCCAGCCCGCCAAGCTAGCCATGCCGGTTCGGTCCCGGTCAACCGCTCAATCGATGCTTGGTTCGACACACAGGCGGCCCACCGCCCTGTCCTCCAAGCTGCGCTCGGTGGATGCCGCGACGGCACGCAACCTGGTCCGCGACGGCGCCGTCCTGCTGGATGTCCGGGAGAGCAACGAGTGGAACGCCGGGCACGCACCGCAAGCTGCGCACATTCCGCTGGGCCGGATCAACGAGGCGTCCAAGAAGCTCGAGGGCGGCAAACAGGTGGTCGTGGCCTGTCGCAGTGGCAACCGGTCGAAGTTGGCCACGAAGGCGCTGATCTCGATGGGCTTCAACGCGGTCAACCTCTCCGGCGGGATGATCGCGTGGGCCCAGGCAGGCGGTCAGGTCGTCGACCGTTCGGGTCGCGTCGGTGCGATCTGGGCAACGCCATGTCCGACCCACTCGTCCTCATCGCGGTCGGCGCCGCGCTCGGCCTGGTGCTCGGCATGCTCGGCGGCGGCGGCGGGATCTCGGCGGTGCCGGCACTGGTGGCCCTCGGCGAGCCGGTCCTGGTTGCCTCGACAATGTCGCTGGTGATCGTCGGCACCGGAGCCGCCGCGGCGCTGGTCCGCACCACCGGGCGGGCCGGATCGACTGGAACGTCGGGCTCACCTTCGGTGCGCTGGGCTCGTTCGGAGCGGTGCTCGGCGCCCGCGCTGCGCAGGCGGCAAGCGCCGCTGCGCTCCTGAGTGGGTTGTCCGTGATGCTTCTCGTGGGTGCCTACGCAATGCTCCGCGCGGCGCGCACGGCTCGCCGGGCGGTGAACGCCCCGCAGCCAGTCCTCCTGGTGATGGCCGGCGGAGCGGCGGCGCCGTCGCTCACTCCTGGGGGCACCGCCCTATCGGAGGCGACGCAAGGTCAGACGTCACGGGATCGGGTCCTCACTCTGGCGACCGGCGTCGGTCTGATTACCGGGTTCTTCGGCGTAGGGGCCGGCTTCGTCGTGGTGCCGGCTCTCGTCTCAGCGATGCGGGTGCCCATCAAGAGGGCCACAGCGACGGCGCTGGTCGTCATCGTCATCAACTCCGCCGTGGCGCTAACCGTGCGACACGGCGACCTCGGACCGCTGGCGCGCACCGCGGCACTTGCTGCGGTTACGGGGGTGTTCGCCGTGGTCGGGGCGCTGGTGTCCCACCGGGTGCCGGGGTGGCTGCTATCGGCCGCCTTCGGCGCGCTCATGGTGGCCGTGGCCGCGTTCACCGTCACCCGCGCCGTCATCGGCTCCTGACTCGGAATGGAACCCTGCTCAGCCCCGTTACAATACCCATAGGGGTATACCTCCACCGCACACCAAGGACGTGACCATGGCTACCGTCGCACTGACCGCTAGCACCTTCGAAACCGCGGTGCTCGACAACGACATCGTGCTCGTCGACTTCTGGGCGGCGTGGTGCGGACCGTGCCGACAGTTCGGTCCGGTGTTCGAGGCTGCCTCGAATGAACACCCGGACATCGTGTTCGGCAAGGTCGACACCGAGGCCGAGCAGGGTCTGGCCGGTGCCGCTGGCATCAGTTCGATCCCGACGCTGATGGTGTTCCGCGCAGGCATCCTGGTGTTCTCTGAGCCTGGCGCCTTGCCAAAGGCAGCCTTGCAGCAGGTCATCGAGGGAGTGCGCGCCCTGGACATGGACGACGTCGGCCGACAGGTCGCCGAGCATGCAGCCACGGTCGCCGACCAGACGATGGCCCAGTCGTGACCTACGGCACCACAGTCGTCTTGCACCAGCCGTTCGACGACGCCGTCGCGGCAGTCCGGGTCGCGTTGTCCGACCAGGGGTTCGGCGTGCTCACCGAGACCGACATGCAGGCCACGATGAAAGCCAAGGTCGGCGCGGACCTTGCGCCGTATCTGATCCTCGGGGCCTGCAACCCACCACTGGCCTACCGTGCGCTGCAGGCCGAGCCCTCTGTTGGCCTGCTCCTGCCCTGCAACGTCATCATCCGCCAGACTGACCAGGGCACCGTCGTGGAAGCCATCGACCCGATGACCATGGTCAGCATCTCGGGGAACCCGGCCCTGCAGCCTGTCGTCGACGAGGTGGCTGTCAGGCTGAACGCAGCGCTCGCGGCACTGACGGCGCAGACGACGTGACTCACTCAGGCATTCATCGACCCTGGAGACTCCGTGGAGCTGGACACGAACGACATAACCCCGATCCTCAACCGGCTGCGCCGCGCGGAGGGACAACTCGGCGGCGTGATCCGGATGCTCGAGGAGGGCCGGGACTGCCAGGACGTCGTCACCTTGCTCGCCGCGGTCTCCAAGGCTCTGGACAAGGCCGGCTTCGCAATCGTCGCCAGCGGGCTGCGTCAATGCATCACCCAGCCGGAGAAGGCCGGCACTCCTGACCTCATCGCCTTGGAGAAGCTCTTCCTGTCCCTCGCATGAGGGCACAGTGGCCACCCCACCCGAGCCAACGGAACCCGATCTGCATGGGGTTGTGCACCTCACGCTTCGTCCCCAAGCCAACCCGCCACTGACCTCCCCTCAGCCAGGCCGCGTTCTTCGTACGGACAACTGCCAGCAGACGTACGCCAAAGGCAGCTCAATGACGACCGCCATCGCCGCAGCGACCACCACCTCAGCGCCGGTAGCTGCGTTGAGGACGTCGAACCAGGCATCGATGACGAGCATCGCCGCCGCAACCGCCGCGTAGCGCGTGACAGCGGGGCTCTCGCCTCTGATCGACAGCCCGGTGGTCACGAGGACGGCGAGCAATCCGACGTCGAAGCCGGCCCAGCCGAGCCAGTAGTGATGTGCCGAGTAGTGCCGCGGAAGCGTGATCGCCAGGTACAAAGTCCACGGAGCCATCAGCGCCGCCGCGCCGAAGAAGGCATGCGCCAGGTACGACGGACGTATCCAACGTCGCAGTGAGGTCACGCCTGCCGTGCCGCCCACAGGTACACGTCGCCGGCGGTGGAGTGCTCAGAGGTGTCCCCCTGCTGAGTCCGACCCAGCTGCTGGGTCGTGAGCTCCGGAAACGCGGTCGCGAGCATTGCCTCGGTGAAGAGGCGTTCGGCGTCTGGGGTGCCGGCGAGCCCCAACGACGCGACGTGGTGACCAACGACGTACAGGTGACCACCAGGGGCGACCGCACGCGCGGCTGTCGCGAAGAGATGGTCACGGGCGTCTGCGGTCAGATGCATGTTGGCCAGCACGACGAGCTGGTAGGCGTCGGCCGTCCTGAAGGTGGTGAGGTCCGCGTAGATCGTCGTCAGGGCACAGCCGGTCTGCTGTGCCCGTTCGTTCGTCTGCGCGAGCCCTACCTTGGAACTGTCTACTCCGGTCACGGCCTGCTCGAATCCTGAGCGCGTGCGGGTCAGTGCGAGAAACGGACCCGAGGCAAGACGCGGCCGAGCCAGCGCGGCTGGTGCCACGCACGATGGCCGGCCAGGCGAAGTACGACGGGCAACACGATTATGCGGATGCACAGCGCGTCGAGGAAGACCGCGACTGCAAGGATGATCCCCATCTCCTTCGGCGCCAGCGGCCCGGAGAGCGCGAACGTGAGAAAGACCGCCACCATCACGCCGGCTGCCGCGACGACCACCCTGCCCGAGGTGCGGAGCGCCATCCGCATGGCGTGCTGCGCGTCGCCAGTGCGGTCATAGTGTTCACGCGCCGCCGACAGCAGGAACAGCGTGTAGTCCATCGCCACGCCCGACAGCATTGCCCCGAAGAACAGCGGCGCCCAGGCGTCGACAAACCCTTGCGGCTGAAAGTGCAGTAGCCCGGACAGGTGGCCATCCTGGAACAGCAGTTTCGCGACCCCGAACGCGGCCCCGATCGACGCCAAGTTAGTGACGACTCCAGCGAACGCCACCAACGGACTGCCTAGGGCGACCAGCAAGAGCAGGAAGCCAAGTCCGATCAGCAGCCCGAACACCAGCGGGGTCCGGGCGGCCAGCGTCGCCGACAGGTCATGGTTTTCCGCTGCGGCACCGCCGACCAGCGAACCGGTCGGAAGGTCGGCGCGCAGCCGGTCGATGGTGGCACCGGTCGCCGGCGCTGACGCGTCGCTGGTGGGTATGGCCAACGTCATCGTCCAGCCTGCCGACGTCCCTGCCGGGACCAGGGTCGCGATGCCGGGGTCGTGTCCGAGCACCGCAGCGGCGTTGGCCGCCGACCCTGCGGGTGTGAGGACCGACAGGGTGCCCGGCGCCCCAACGCCGAACGCAGCGACGACCTGGTCGTAGCCAGCCCTGGCTGTCTGGCTTTGCGGGATGATCGCGATGCTCGGCATCCCAGTCCGCAGCCCGGTAACCGGCCAAGTGAGCAGGCCGAGCGCGACCAGCACCAGTGCGCCGGCGACCCATGGCCGGCGGTGGAGCAGGCCACCCCAGTGGTGTAGCACCCGTTCCAGGCCCGCGACGGTGTGGTGCAGGTGCGGATGCGGCGACGCACCGGCCGCCGGGCCAACCGGTTCGCTTGCCTCGGCCCCGGCCCCGGCCCCGGCCCCGGCCTCAGCACGGCGGCGGCGCGATTGCGCGCGGGCCTCCGCCCGATCGAGCGCGCCGGGCAGCCGGATCCGGCCGGCGTCGATCCGCCGCCCCAAGGTGCCGAGAACCGCCGGCAGCAGCGTCAGCGTTGCGGCCAACACCGCGAGGACGGCGAGCATGATGCCCAGCGCCATACTCCGAAATGCCGGGCTCGGAACAAGTAACACCGTCGACAGGGACACCAGCACCGTCACGCCACTGAACGCGACCGCCTTGCCAGCCGTCCCCATTGTCTCCGCGATCGCCTGTAAGGAGGCGCGCCGGTGGTCTGGGTCGTCGGATCGGCGATGCAGCGCGGAGCGGAAACGCACGACAATGAACAGCGCGTAGTCGATGCCCAACGCGAGCGCGAACATCATCGCGAAGTTCAACGCCCAGATGCTCACCGGCGCAATATGGGTGGACAGCACCAGGGCTCCCGCCGCCGACAACAAGCCGACCAGGGTCAGCATCAACGGCAGCCCTGCGGCGACCAGACTGCCGAACGCGATCACCAGCACGATCATCGTGACCGGCCACGACAGCACCTCGGATTTGATCATCGCCGCATGGTTCACCTTGTTGAAGTTCGCCCACAGCGCGCTAGATCCCGTCAGATTGACCGAGATCGTCGGCGACGAAAGGCCGGTCAATGGCCCGGCGAGAGCATCGGCGGCTCGCACCATCGCGTTGGCATCAGCCTTGGCGCCGGCTTGGATGATGACCGTCGTTCCGTCCCTGGAGATGCTCACCCCTGGAGTCGGCGCAACAACGGTGCCGACCCGGTTGTCGGCGTGCAGCAGCGCCGTCGCGCGGGCGATGACCTGCAACCCGGCCGGGTCGGAGGAAACCGGCCCGGCACGGTCGGGGATGACGACCTGCAGAGCGGTGGAGTTCGGACCGGCGAAGTCCTTTGCGATCAGATCGCGCGCCCGGACCGAGGAGCTCGTGCTGTCCTGCCAGCCGGCACCGGACAAGGCCGACTCGACCTGCGGGGCAAACGCGCCCAGCACGCCAAGGATCAGCAGCCAGCCCCCCAGCACAACGCGGAGATGGCTTGCGGCCCACGCGCCGAGGCTGGCCAGCCACCCTTGCATCGGTTGTTCGGACTGGGCTCGGTGATCTGGACGGCGGACGGTGTCGGTCACTGTGCTCCCTGGTCTAGGTGGCTGCGCCGGATCTTGTGAGCAGCCCACGCATTTCGGGCGTCTCGAACCAGACTAACAGATACCCTAGGGGGTATAGGATCGGTACTGAGAGTTGTGACAAGCGCCCGGCGCGGCCCGGCGTCTCCGTCACGACCCAGGGCACCAAGAATGGAGCGCACGATGAACGGTTTCATCAGCTTCATGGCAAGCCCGGCCGGACGGTGGGCTCGGGTGTTCGCCGGGCTCGCGCTCATCGTCGTCGGTGCGCTACTCGCCGGCCTGTGGTGGATTCTTGCCGCGGTCGGCCTGGTACCCCTGCTCGCGGGCGCGCTGGACGTTTGCGTATTCGCGCCACTGCTCTCGCTGCCCTTCGCCGGAACCAAGATCCGGCAGAACATGCAAGCGTGACCGCGATCAGCGATGAGCCACCCGCGGGACGAACCGCAGCGTGCCTACCGAATAAGACTCGTAATCACTGAACCGACGAGACAGCGACCACTCCACCACGGTGCTCTTGCCGTAGAAGACGAGCACCAGCCCGACACTTAAGACCGCCTGCCTGCGATAAGCCGAGTCCACAGTTCACACCCACGGCATCGCCATCACACCGGCGGGATGAACTGGCGCTGACGTGCCGCCTCGCGAGCACGTCGCGCGAATAGTGGATGTCCTGGTCGGGCGGCTCGGCCTAGGCGTGCTGGTCTGCGACCCGGTCTGGTTGAACAGACCAGTCGGCGGGTTCGTCGTCGGTGTCAGCGTCGGCGGTCGCCTTGGTCTGCTGCACCTTGCCCGGCTTGTGATGTTGCGGAGCGTAAACGGTGTAGACCTGCATCGGCTCGTCGCCGATGTTGGTGACGTTATGCCAACTGCCCGCCGGAACGATCACGCACCAGCCGTCGGTAACCTCCTGGTCGAAGGTCAGTTGATCCTTGCTGGGTCCCATCTGAGCCCGACCGCGCCCACGGTCGAGGCGAATGAACTGGTCGGTGTCAGGGTGCCTCTCCAGTCCGATGTTCCCGTTAACCGGAATCGACATAAGGGTCACCTGCAGGTACTTGCCGCTCCAGGCCACGGTGCGGTAGTTCGGGTTCTCGATCGTCTCGGTCTCCAGGTCAAACGCCTGGGGACGGGGACCGATATCTGAAATGCCCATGGTTTGACCCTAGCCTTGCCCGGACCGGAATGCTCCCCGATCAGTGCAGTCGCGACACGCTATCGGGGTGCGCATCGTCGCGGCCATGTCCGGAGGACCGCCCGCACCCGGCCGCGTTGCAAACCTTCTGTCCAACACAACCCAACCTCAACGAGGCGGACGGAAACCCGTCGAGCGGGTCCGTAGCGGGGCCGCACCGCCGGTAAAGTGGGGCCCGGTATGGACCACAGCGGTCAAGATCAAAAACAGAGATACGCAGGTCAGCGCGATTTTCACGCTCAATCGGGAACGCGTCCCGCTAGCCTTCCAAGCTGGCCATGCCAGTCCGATCCCGGTCACCCGCTCCACCGAAACCCTTACACAGCAAGGATTTTCACGCACACCCGGTCGCCTGCTCGGCCGGAAACGAAGATCATGGGTCCCTAGCTGGGCCGTACATTCCACACCGCCGCCGCAGGACCAGCCGTCAAGCTGGCGCGACAGCACGGCCAAGGACAACCGCCGAGCGCTCAGATCGCCCGGACTACCCCCGCACCCACGCCCACGCCAACGGCCTCTGACTTCATGACCGCGGTTTCGGCCCACACCCAATTGGCGTTCGATCAGGCGGACGCGCTGCGCTTCTTTGCAGACTTCTCCGACCTAGGGCATTCCCGACCAGCGCGCTCCTTCATCCCCGAGCAGACGCACCGAAACTCGTACGACTGCGATATGGACCGTATTCGCGAGCCAACACCCGGTCGCCGATCCCGCGAGCCGATGCGTCGAGTCCGCCAACGATGACTCGGCACGCAGCTCGAAGCTCGAACAATTGCGCGGTTGCCCAGCGGCGCAGCGTCACCCCACGCCGCGGACCTGCCTTGCGGCCGTTCCGCTAGCACCTCGAGCCGGCACTGTCCTTGAGAATTGACACGGGATTATGACCCTCGCGGACGGGACGTCTCGGACGCAATCACAGCGGTGTCTGGCCTCAGCGTCGGCGCCCTCATAGCGTTCCGGTGGCAAGTTGGAGGAGCAGACTGGAAGCGCCGACGGCCACCCATAGGATCGCGCCGAGCAGGAGTGGCCGTGGCCCAACCGTCTTCAATGTCCTAACCCGTGTCGACATCCCGACGCCGGCTAACGCGACGGTGATCAGGAACACCGCCGTGGTCCTCAGCGGACCGTGCCATCCGGCTGGGATCAGGCCCGCGCTTTGCAGGCCGCTTGCCGCGAGGAAACCGAGTATGAACAGTGGGAACATCCGCCGCCACGGCAACACGGCTTTGCCTTCCGGGCCGTCGGTGCGACGTGCGCGAAGATAGGCGACGCCGACGCACACCGGGATGATCATGAGGCTGCGGGTGAGTTTGACCACGACGGCGTAGGAACCTGCGACCGCGCCGTAGGAGTAACTCGCCGCAACAACCGACGATGTGTCGTTAATCGCGGTGCCGGCCCACAATCCGAAAGCGTGTTGGGAAAGCCCGAGCAGGTGACCGATAGCCGGGTAGAGCAAAACGGCGACGACGTTGAACGCAAAGATGGTGCCCATCGCGTAGGCAACATCGATCTCGGCGGCGCCGATGACTGCGCTCACCGCGGCGATCGCAGACGCGCCACAAATCCCGGTTCCAACTCCGATCAACGCGCACGTGTCCGGGCCTACCTTGAGCACTCGACCGAAGACCCAAGCGCCACCGAGCGCAGTCGCCAAAGTCCCAAGCATCACCAGAAGCGAAGAGCGGCCCGCGTGGAGGACCTGCGGGAGCGACAGCCCGGTGCCGAGTACCACAATGCTGGCCTGCAGCACGCGCTTGCTGGCGAACGCGATGCCCGGCGCGAGACGTGGGCTCGCGGGAACGACGGTGGCAAGGGCACCCCCAAGGATGATGCCG